>ENA-OQVM01000235-OQVM01000235.1-marine-metagenome-genome-assembly--contig:-NODE-235-length-93240-cov-5.274111_pt1 | contig 93240 bp, 98 predicted proteins | sample MGYA00237776_ERZ505498 | MGnify/ENA primary metagenome ERZ505498 (study PRJEB26159, sample SAMN06265151) | marine metagenome | isolation source: Helgoland LTER site | place: Germany:Helgoland, sampling... | reverse complement strand
CAAGAAGGTGCGCGCGCAGGCATCACAGCCAACGCAATCTGCCCCGGTTATATCGGGACCGACATGGTGATGGCTGTGCCTGAAAAGGTACGCGAAAGCATCATCGCGCAAATCCCCGCCGGTCGTCTGGGCGAACCCGAAGAGATCGCGCGCTGCGTCGTATTCCTCGCTTCGGACGATTCAGGTTTCATTAACGGATCGACCATTTCGGCCAACGGCGCGCAATTCTTCGTCTGATCGCGCACGATCGGTGCACACCCTGTGCACACATGGTGCACAAGGTGTGTATCGCTAATTTCACGAAAAAAGGGCCGGTGCATCTCTGCGCCGGCCCTTTCTTTATCCCGTAAGAGTGCGTGCACGCATCAGCGGGAAGTCTTGCTGCCGAACAGCCAGTGCCATGCGTCTTTCATCGCTTTGGCGCGCTCCATATGTGCGTTTTCCATGGCGTTGCGGGCGGCGGGGTTTGTTGTTGCTTCGATCATTTCCAAGTCCTTTTCGAGCTGCGTTGCTGTGTTCTCTTGCACTGAATATGCGGTTTTCACCGCGCCCCGACAAACGAGACTTTCCCTAGCTTCAGTTAAGCTGTACTTGTGTGAAACATGGCTGACCGTTTACCCCCCCTGACTGCCCTACGCGCCTTTGACGCCGCTGCGCGCCACATGTCCTTTGCAAGAGCTGCAGAGGAATTGCACGTCACACCCGCCGCGCTCAGCTTTCAGATCAAGTCCCTAGAAGATCATTTGGGCACTCAGGTTTTTCGCCGTCTCAACCGCGCGGTCGAGTTGACAGATGCTGGCCGCGCCTTGGCTCCGGGTGTGGCCGACGGGTTTCAAACGCTCGCCGCCGCTTGGCGCGCAACTGAAAGAACAATGGATCATCAGACACTTACAGTGACAGCTGGGCCTGCGTTCACCGCCAAATGGCTGGCCCCGCGTCTCTATGAATTTGCCCAAGCGCACCCCGAAGTCGAATTGCGCTTTTCAGCGTCACTCAAACGAATGGACTTTGCGCGCGACGCCATTGACGTGGCGATCCGCTTTGGCCTCGGGCCGGATACGGGGTTGTTTTCGGTGCCTCTGGCCGAAGAGTGGGTATGCCCCGTGATGACGCCGGCCATGGCCGAACGCTTTCCCACACCAGAAAGTTTGGTCGATGCGCCGCTGATTTTCGATGACAGCATCAGTTTTCTAAACCCAAAAGCGGACTGGGAAACATGGTTCCGCGCGATGGGAATCGCCTATGTCCCGACGCACGGACCCAGATTCAGTCAGGCCGATCATGCCTTGGATGCGGCGCTGGCCGGTGTTGGCGTTGTGCTGGGTCGGCGCGCCCTCGTGGTAAAAGACCTTGACGACGGCCGCCTCGTCGCACCGTTCCCAATAGCTTTGGAGACAGGCGCGCGTTTCAGGTTCCTGTGCTCCGACGGGGCGCAAACACGGCCCCAAGTCGCCGCATTCCTGAACTGGGTCATCGCCGAAATTGCCAAAACCGAACACATCACCGCCGCCATGACCCGCGTGCATTCCGCTGACTATCAGGCACCATGAGCAAGGCCGCTGCGACGCTCACCGGCTTTGTGGCCGTACTGTTATGGGGGGTGCTGGCACTGCTGACAGTCGGATCCGCGCCCACCCCGCCATTTTTGCTGACCACGCTATGTTTTGGCATCGGAGGGGGGCTTGGCCTGATCTGGACCGCAAAAACGGGCGGCTTACACCAACTGCGCCGCGTCCCGGCATATGTTTATATCTTTGGAACGCTTGGACTGTTTGGCTATCATGCGCTTTATTTCTCTGCACTTCGCCTTGCGCCCGCAGCAGAAGCAAGCCTGATTGCATATCTTTGGCCGTTGTTGATCGTCCTGTTCTCGGGGCTTTTGCCGGGGGAAACGCTGCGCGCTGGACATGTCATTGGGGCTTTGGTTGGGTTTTTAGGGGCGGCATTGATTGTAACGGGCGGCGCTGCCGGGTTTCGCCCAGAAGCCCTTGCAGGCTACGGATTGGCGATGCTGTGCGCCGTGACGTGGTCGAGTTACTCCGTTCTGTCCCGCAAGTTTGGCACGGTCCCAACGGCCTCAGTGGCCGTGTTTTGCCTCGCAAGCGCGGCACTGTCTCTGCCGCTTCATTTAACTTTTGAAACAACGGCATGGCCTGTTGGTGCCATGGGATGGACAAGTGCTATATTGCTGGGGCTTGGCCCTGTGGGTCTGGCGTTTTATGTCTGGGACATCGGCGTCAAACGCGGCGATATACAGATGTTAGGGACGGCATCATATGCCGCGCCCCTGTTGTCTACCTTGGTCTTGATCGTGGCTGGCGTCGCAGTGCCCACATGGTCCTTGGCTATAGCTGCAGTGCTTATCACTGCGGGTGCCCTGTTGGCGGCGCGCGCCAGCCTGAAGGGTGGTTAGCCAGATAATCGGCTGATCTCTTCTTTCAGCTTAAGTTTTTGCTTCTTCAGTGCCGCGACCGCGATTTGGTCTGCACCGGGGGACCGCTGGGCAAGATCAACTTGGTCGCTCAGGGTTTGATGCTTCTTTTTCAACTCTTCGATATGGGCGGTGATGCTCATGCAGTTCTCCTTGCTGATAAAGTGCAAGTCCAGAGAAGCACAGGATTGCCCCTGTGTCACGCTGCACCCGCATCATAGACACAATGAACATGAGCGGGCTTAAGGAGTGATTAAATCACAAGCGGCGCACCATCGCGCAAAACCGCTTGAATTTCAGGCATATAGCTCACTGCGTCCGCGTCATGTTGTGCGCCCTTGTGCAAAATAATTGGGGCATGCAGGCGAAAATCAGCGCGGCCATCCTTTCGGGCACGAAAAATAACCAATTCCGCCTCTCTGCCAATGCGCGGGCAGATCGGCCAAACCTCGGGACTGCCCAACCGTCCGTGCGCTGCGGCCAGCAAATCAGGGACGCGCTCGGCGCGGTGTATCACGTGCAAGTACCCCTTATGGCGCAGCCGTTTGGCCCCCGCATCGACCCAATCGGGCAGTGGCGTGCCCTGCCCGCGCGCAGCCTCTCGGCCTGCATCGCTGGCTTGGCGTCCGGCGGTGCGGTCAAAAAATGGTGGGTTGGCAAGCACATGGTCAAAACTGCGTCCACGCACTGGCTCTGGTAAGGCGGTCAAATCCGCGATCTCCACGCGCAGGCCATTGCGTTCCGCCAGCGCCGCGTAGTCAGCCTGACGCTCAACGCCCATCAGCTCCAGCCCGGGTACGCGCGCACCCAGACACAATGCAGCCGCCCCGACGCCGCAGCCCAGATCCAGCACAGATTCGCCCCGACGCGCAGGCACTGACGCTGCCAGCAACACAGGGTCAACACCTGCCCGATATCCCGTGCGCGGCTGCCACAGATGCAACCTGCCGCCCAAAAAGGCGTCACGCGTCAGGTCATTGTCCCAAATCGATGTCATTGTCTTTCATCGCACGTAGCGCCGCATCGTAATCATCGACGCGCACCATCAGGCGACGCGGAAAAATACCGATGCCACCTTCGAGGATGCTCATGTTTACGTCCATTTGAAAGCAGTCTATATCCTCGCCTTCAAGAAGGGCCGAGGCAAAGGCGATGATCGTCGGGTCGGTGCTGCGCAAAAGTTCCTTCATATCATGGATGTAGGGCTATCCCGCGCTAAATGTCGAGGGGGCAATGAGGCAGAGTTATGAGTGCATTGGACATAGCCAAACCACATGATCGTCTGGCGGCGTGGCTGTCGGCCGATATGGATGCGGTCAACGCGCTTATTCAGGACCGTATGGCGTCGCGCCATGCGCCGCGCATTCCCGAAGTCACTCGCCATCTTGTCGATGCGGGCGGCAAACGGCTGCGCCCCATGCTAACGCTGGCGGCCGCCCACATGTGCGGCTACGATGGTCCCTATCATATTCATTTGGCGGCAACGGTCGAATTCATCCACACCGCCACTCTGCTGCACGACGACGTTGTGGACGAAAGTGGGCAGCGCCGCGGCCGCCCCACTGCAAACCTGCTGTGGGACAACAAATCTTCTGTCCTTGTGGGCGATTACCTGTTTTCGCGCAGCTTTCAATTGATGACGGAAACCGGGTCGCTGGATGTGTTGCGCATCTTGTCAGACGCCTCTGCGACGATAGCCGAGGGCGAAGTGTTGCAAATGACTGCGGCGCAGGATTTGGCAACAGACGAGGCGGTTTATCTGCAAGTCGTTCGCGGCAAGACCGCCGCGCTGTTTTCCGCTGCCACCGAAGTTGGTGGCGTGATCGCAGGCGCAGATGATGCGATCGTACGGGCCTTGTTTGACTATGGCGACGCTCTGGGGATCGCCTTTCAAATCGTGGATGATCTGCTGGACTATCAGGGCCAGTCTGCGGCCACAGGCAAGAATGTCGGTGACGATTTCCGTGAACGCAAGCTGACACTACCGGTGATCAAGGCCGTGGCCTTGGCCGATACCGAGGAACGCGCGTTCTGGTCCCGCACCATCGAAAAGGGCCGCCAGAAAGACGGCGATCTGGAACATGCGCTGTCCTTGCTGCATCGCCACGGCACGCTGGACGCGACGCGGCTTGATGCCATCGCATGGGCGGCCAAAGCCAAATCAGCCCTTTATGCCTTGCCCGAACACGACCTGCGCCAGATGTTGATTGATCTGGCGGATTACGTGGTCGAACGGATCAACTGAGGCGCGGCGTGCCGCCCACCATTCAATCGCCCGACCTGTACCCACCATTCGGGATACGCGGCGCGAATTGCATCCGCGGCCGTGTTTGCGGTGTGCATGCGTTCAAACAGGCCAAAGCACGTGGCACCCGACCCTGACATCCGCGCAAGGCTGCACGTCCCGCTCTGCTCCAATGCGTTAAGCACCTCGGCAATAACAGGGCAGTCATCGATGGCAGGGCGTTGCAAGTCGTTGCGTTGCGCGCGCAGCCAAGACAGGGCCGCATCGCGATCTTCGAACGTTTCTGGCAACGGATCGAGGCCCGGATTGTGCTTGACCGCCAAATTGGAAAACACAGCCGGCGTTGACACCTGCACGCGCGGGTTCACCAAGACGATCGGATACGGGTGCAGATCGGCAATCGGCGAAATCTGCTCTCCGATGCCCTGAACGCGGGCGGGATCACTGACGACGCACATAGGCACATCGGCCCCGATGCTCAGCAGATCACGGGCGTCTTGCGGGGTCGGGTCGCGGGGCGCATCCCGCCCCTCTAGTGCTGCGCGCAACGACAGCAGACCCCGATAGGTGGCCGCCGCATCAGCAGACCCGCCGCCAATTCCGGACGCCATCGGAAGATGCTTTTCCAGTTTCATCGACAGCGGCATATCCGGTTTCCAGAACCGGGAGGCCGTCCGCCACATGATGTTGTCATTACCGGCCAATTCCGGCACCGCCTCGGGGCCGGTCACATCCAGACCGACCGGGCCGCTGCCGTATAACGTCACCCAATCCCCAATGTCTGCAAAGGCCACGACTGTATCCAGTTCGTGATACCCGTCCGCGCGTTGGCCGGTCACATGCAAGGTCAGGTTGATCTTGGCCGGGGCAAAGACCTTAACCTTCGTCATCCATTACCTTCAAAGGGTCTGAACCTTCTTCTTCGAGGACGATATCAAGTCCAACTTCGAGCTTGCGGCGCATGCGGTCCGGGTCTGCTTCGCCGTCCACATCTTCAGGATCAACAAAGCTAAGGGCGCGCATCCACTGGAATTGCGCCTCGCGTTCGCGCCCAACCGCCCAATACACATCGCCCAAGTGATCGTTCACCACGGGGTCCACAGGCATCAGTTCAACGGCACGTTCCATATGGCCCACCGCATCGTCGTAGCGGCCAAGGCGATACAAAACCCAGCCAAGGCTATCCACGATATAGCCACTGTCAGGGCTGACTGCGACGGCCTGTTCGATCATACCCAGCGCTTCATCGAGGTTGATCTGCTTTTCGACCATGGAATAGCCAAGGTAATTCAAAACCTGCGGCTGGCCGGGGTTCAGCTCCAGCGCTCGGCGAAAATCGGCTTCGGCGCGGGGCCAGTCCTGCATGCGTTCAAACGAAATCGCGCGGGCATAGTGCAGAAACCAAGCGCCCGGCTCGCCATCGTTGCTCAGATCAATTGCACGATCATAGGCGGCTGCCGCCTCTTCGAACTGTTCTTGCTGGCGCAGCGTGTCGCCCAGCGTGGAATGTACGATCGCCAAATCCCCAAACCGCTTGGCCAATTGTTCAAGCACTTCAATGGCAGAGTCGATCTTTCCCGATTTGCGAAGCGCTGCCGAGCGGCCCAATTCAGCGGCATGAAACGCCGGATCATCCGCAGGCACTTGCTTGTAAACGGCATTCGCCAGTTCGTACTGTTCCAACTCTTCGAGCAAATCGGCGACCAGCAACAGGGCATCTATCTGGCCGGGGCGCAGATGATGGGCAATGCGGGCATAGATCAACGTGTAGTCCGCGCCCGCATCCTGACGCAGGGCACCTGCCACGGAATAAAACACCTCGGCGGCTCCGTCACGCGGGGATGTGATATGGGTAAACGGCAGCGTTTCACCCGCCGCAAGCGCCGCAAGCTTCAGGCGCAGTTCCGGATCGGACGCCGCGCCAAACGCTGCTTCGAGGGATGCAATCGCATCCTCATTGCGCCCAAGCTGTGACAACACCTCAGCGCGCGCCATCGCGCCGCGCCGGGTTTGCTGCAATGGTCCGGCCTCGGCCATGAACAACGCCTCTGCCGCCTCAAAATCGCCCAGCGATGCAAGCGCCATGGCCTTGTGGTAGAGGGCAAAACCACGCAGGCCACGTTCCGCGCTGATGCGATCGAATTCGGCCATTGCATCTTCGGCACGGCCTGCCCCGATCATGGCCCATGCCCCCAACAGGCCATCGACCAGCGGGCCAATTCCGGCGGTTTCAACATTGCGGGCCAGATAATCGTCATACGCTTCGCGCGCCAGCATGTCAGCAATCACAGTCATATGGGCGGCTTGGCTGCGAACGCCCTGAGATTCCAACAACCGCGCCAGAGGCAAGGCACGGTCCAGATTGCCAATCGCCAGTTGCGTCGCAATCGTATCCTCCATCAAACTGATGTTGGACGGATCGCGCGCAAGGGCGGCTGTGTAATACTGCGCCGACGCAACAAAATCGTTCTGCAATGCGGCCTGACGCCCGGCAAGGTACGCGCCTGACAGAGATTCAGGCAAAACCACTTGCGGGGTCAAAACGACCAAAGCGGCCAAAGCGGTGCGACGAACAAAGGTACGGATCACGAGGGAAATCTGCCTTATCAAAAGAACGTTCAGCTATACGCTAACACGTCTGGCAACAGGTGCAATGTGACCTCTCGAAATGGTTAGAATTCCACGCATTTTGGATGGGTGGGCTGAGCACACAAAAGGGCCGGGCAATTCAAGCTGCCCGGCCCTGTTTTTCGTCCTGCCAATTGATCACATGTTGGGATAGTTGGGCCCGTCCCCGCCTTGCGGCGTGGTCCACGTGATGTTCTGCGCCGGATCCTTGATGTCACAGGTTTTGCAGTGCACGCAGTTCTGGAAGTTGATGACAAATCGCGTGTCTTTGCCCGCTTCTTCGACAAATTCATACACACCGGCCGGGCAATAGCGCGCCGAAGGTCCGGCATATTTGGCAAGGTTGACGTTCACCGGTACCGACGCATCCTTGAGGCGCAGATGCGCAGGCTGGCTTTCTTCATGATTGGTAAAGCTGAAGGCGACGTTGGTCAGTCGATCAAAGGACAATTTACCATCGGGCTTGGGGTAATCGATGGGCTTGTGCTTGGACGCCTCTTCGGTAGCATCCGCGTCGTTCTTGCCATGGCTTAGGGTGCCAAACAGCGAAAAGCCCATGGTATTGGTCCACATATCAAAACCTCCGAGCATCAACGAGGCCGTAAGGCCATACTTCGACCACAGCGGTTTGACGTTGCGCACTTTTTTCAAATCAGATCCGATTGCGCCGCCGCGCACTTCGGCCTCGTATCCTGTCAGTTCGTCACCCGACCGGTCCGCCTTGATAGCGCGAAATGCCGCTTCGGCCGCAGCCTTGCCAGACAACATCGCGTTGTGGTTGCCCTTGATGCGGGGCACGTTGACCATACCCACCGAACAGCCCAGCAGGGCAACGCCGGGGGCGACCATTTTCGGCATCGATTGGTAGCCACCTTCGGAAATCGCGCGCGCGCCATAGGCCACGCGTTTGCCGCCTTTCAGCAACTCGGCGACCATGGGGTGATGTTTGAAACGCTGAAATTCCATGTAAGGGAACAGGTGCGGGTTCTTGTAATTCAGGTGAACGACAAAGCCGACATAGACCTGATTGTTCTCAAGGTGATAGATGAACGACCCGCCGCCTGCGTTCTTGCCCAGCGGCCAACCCATCGTGTGAGTAACAGACCCCTCGCGATGCTTTTCAGGGTCGATTTCCCAGATTTCCTTCATGCCAAGGCCGTATTTCTGCGGCTCTTTGCCCTTTGACAGGTCGTATTTGGCGATGACTTCCTTGGACAGCGATCCGCGCACGCCCTCGGACAGGAACACATATTTACCGTACAATTCCATGCCCGGTTCCGTGCCCTCGCCGATAGACCCGTCAGCCTCAAGGCCGAACACACCGGCAACCACGCCTTTGACTTCGCCCTTGTCGCCATACACCAGTTCGGAACAGGCCATGCCGGGGAAAATCTCGACACCCAGCTCCTCGGCCTGTTCAGCCATCCAGCGACAGACGTTGCCCATGGATACAATATAGTTGCCGTGGTTGTTCATCAGCGGCGGCATCGGCGCATTGGGGATACGGATTTGTCCGGCCTCGCCCAGCATATAGAAATTGTCGTCCTTGACGGGCACGTTCAGCGGCGCACCCTTTTCCCTCCAGTCGGGGATCAGCGCGTCCAACCCGCTTGGATCCAGAACCGCACCCGACAGAATGTGCGCGCCCACTTCGGACCCTTTTTCAAGAACAACAACGTTCAGGTCCGCATCCAGCTGCTTGAGACGAATGGCCGCTGACAGACCCGCAGGGCCTGCGCCCACGATCACAACGTCATATTCCATCGTTTCGCGTTCAATTTCAGCCATATCCATCCACTCCACTGATCGTCCGGCGCACCATCCGCGCCTGAAGAAAAATAATTTCGAAAACGGCTAGCTCAGCACAGTCACCATTGCAATCGCGACACAGCGTAAAAAACTGCGTCTGCTGCGATGGGTCGCGCGGGGCCTTTCCAATTGCCGGGTTAAAACGCATGGTTGGATTTTGAATAAAGGAAAACACAATGCCCATCACCCTGCAGGTTCTTTACCCGATAGCCGACGAAACCCATTTTGATGACGTTTATTATGCATCGACACATATGGACCTCGTGACCGAACATATGGGCGCACACATCGATGCAACTGTCGTGACAAAGGGGCTCGCGGGCGGGCCGGATACGCCGCCGGCGTTTCATGCAACGGCAACGATGGTATTTGCAGATCAGGCCGCCCTTGATGCCGCGATGGCGCAGGCCGGTCCGGTGCTTGCGGATATTCCAAATTTCACGAACGCAGCACCGCAAATGCTGATCGGTCAGACCTACAGCTAGAAATTTACCGTGATCGTGCCCTGCCTGACGTTCAGGCGGGGCTGACACCTTTAAATCCCGCACGCGGCGGGATTTACTCAATTACGCCTCGTGACCCCAGACAGACAGCTGGCCAAGGCCAAGTGGCATTCGCTGCGCGCGATGAACAGAAACACGGTGCCCTGTTGAGCATCGCGCCATATCTCGATCACTTATCAGGCATCGGGCACGTCACCCATCAAATACCTCGGACCCGTGCCGCGCTGACCCGCCCGATCCTCAGGATTATACAGGGCGCAGGCCTCAAGGCTCAAACACCCACACCCGATGCAACTGTCCAGCGTGTCGCGCAGACGCTGCAACCGCGCGATACGCATATCCAATCCGTCCCGAAACGTCGCGCTGATCCGAGCCCAATCCGCCTTGCTCGGTGCACGGTGGCGGGGCAACTGATCTAATTCAGCGCGAATCTGGGGCAAAGTGAACCCGAATTGCTGGGCTGCCATGACAAAGCTCAGGCGGCGTATGTCGGCCCGCTGAAATCGACGCCGCCCGGCGGCGTTGCGCCAAGGTGCAATCAAGCCTTCAGCCTCATAATAGCGAATGGCCGACACGGCCAATCCCGTGCGCGCCGCAATGTCGCCAATACTCAAACCTTCTGACACCGCCATGCAAAAAAACCTCTTGACCTAAAGTTGACTTGAGGTGGGACACTGAGCCCATCATCAGCAAAAGGAAAGCCAAATGGGCCATGCCGCACAGCTCGAACACACCAACTTCACCGTGACCGACCCGGATGCCACAGCCAAATGGATGTGCGATCTGTTCGGCTGGCATATCCGCTGGACCGGCGGATCACGCGAGGTCGGCTATTCCGTCCACGTCGGCACAAATGCACATTACCTCGCGCTTTACGTTCCAAAAGACGGCGGGCTCAGGGCGCGTGAGGACAATTACACCACAACAGGTGGGCTGAACCACATCGCAGTCGTGGTCGACGACATCGCGGCATTGCGCGCACAGGTCATCACCACAGGCTTCACACCCGGCGAACACTTTGACTATGAACCGGGGCAACGGTTTTACTTTCATGATCATGACGGGATCGAATACGAAGTGGTGCAATACGACTGACCCGCCCCTTTTCTGTTTAAAAAAATCCCAGCCGAACCACGCAGTGTCTTGGGCACCACCCCCAAATCCCCTTGCATTCCCCCGCCCCATTGGGTCAGGTAATCCCCATCACATGTATCGGCGGCTCTGCAACGCGGGGCCGCCGCACCTTATCTGGACGACGCTGATGGAAAAAATTCCGATGACCCGCGCCGGGGCGCAAGCCCTAGAAGTCGAACTGAAGCAGCTCAAATCCATTGAGCGGCCAGCGATCATCAAGGCCATCGCCGAAGCCCGCGAACACGGCGACCTCAGCGAAAACGCAGAATACCATTCCGCCAAGGAAAAGCAGTCTTTCATCGAAGGGCGGGTTAAGGAACTCGAGGGCGTGATTTCCCTTGCCGAGGTCATCGACCCATCCAAAATGTCTGGTGCCATCAAATTCGGGGCCACCGTCACGCTGGTCGACGAGGACACCGACGAAGAAAAAACCTATCAGATCGTTGGTGAGTACGAAGCCAACATCGAAAAGGGCCTTTTGAACATCAAATCGCCTATCGCACGGGCCCTCATCGGCAAAGAAGAGGGCGACAGCGTCGAAGTCCGCACGCCCGGCGGTGAAAAGTCCTATGAAGTGCTGAAAATCCGCTATAGCTGAGGCCATGGCCGACAACACCACTCCCTCCTCGCGTCCGACACCGCTCGGCATTTATGACAAACCTCGTCAGGGGGGCGTCACAGGTATCGAAATCGTTGCGCTGGTGCTGTCTGCACTGTGGCTTTTGGGTGCTGCGGCGTTTTTCCTGCTGTCTGACGCCGCCACGCAGGCCACGGGTGCCGAGGGCCTGCGTTTTCTGATTACCATGTTAGCGGTTTTCATGCCGGTGGCCATGATCTGGGTTGCGGCCACCGCCGCGCGGTCCAGCCGCGTGATGCGCGAAGAAAGTCAGCGGCTTCAGGCTGCCATTGATGCAATTCGTCAGGCTTACATCGCGCAACAGCATGGGCGCGATTTGTCCAAGGAACCTTCTGTATCGCGCAAGTTGGACGAAATTGCCGCAGCCACGCGTAACACCGAAAGCGCCTTGGCCACGTTCCACACCCGCCGCGAGGCAGATGGCGCACCGCGCGCCGCCATGGCCAAGGCGGCCGTCGACGATGCGGGCGATCAACCTGTTCTTGCTCTTGGCACCACAGCCGAAGACATGGCCCCTCCCTTGGCAACCGAAGACTTCATTCGCGCTCTCAACTTTCCCGAAACCGCCGAGGACGAAGAAGGGTTTGCCGCATTGCGCAAGGCCATGCGTGACCGTGGCACTGCTCAGCTTGTGCAAGCGTCTCAGGATATTCTGACGTTGCTGAGCCAAGATGGCATTTACATGGACGATCTGCGCCCCGATCGCGCCCGCCCGGAAATCTGGCGTCAATTTGCAACGGGTGCGCGTGGCCGCCCCGTCGCGGCACTTGGCGGGATCAGGGACCGGTCGTCGCTTGCGCTGACCGCAGGTCGGATGAAACAAGACCCAATTTTTCGCGATGCTGCACACCATTTCCTGCGGCGCTTCGACAAGGCGATTTCGACATTCGAAGAAACCGCCAGCGACGCGGAAATCTCTGCACTTGGTGATACGCGCACGGCCCGCGCCTTTATGTTGCTGGGCCGTGTCGCCGGAACGTTCGACTAGATCCCAAACCCGGCCCAAGGGATATACCGCACCAGATCACCGGGCTGCACATGCAGCGCCTCATCCGGCAGTGCCACCAACCCTTCGGCCCACGACAGCCCGCTGATCCGCCCCGACCCTTCGGATGCGAAGATCTCTACCTGTCCGGCCCGCATCCGCGCCCGTAAATATTCGCGCCGCCCAGCTTTCTTGCGCTTTTCAAAGGCGGCAGGAACATCAAACCCCTGAGGCACACGCCACTCTGATCCCGCCATCTGGCTCAGTGCGGGTGCGGCAAAAACCAACGTACAGACCATCGCAGCCACCGGATTGCCCGGCAGACCGAACACCGGTGTGTCCTGCCAAAGACCCAATGCCAGCGGGCGCCCCGGTTTGATCGCGATCCGCCACAGCGCCATGGCACCTGCCTCGTTCAGCAGCGCAGACACATGATCCTCGTCACCGGAAGATGCCCCGCCACTGGTCAGGATCACATCCGCCTCGCCCGCCGCCCAATCAAGGCGCGCAGCCAGTGCAGCCCGATCATCGCGCACATGCCCAAGGTCCACGGGCACATGCCCCATACGCGCGATCAGACCCAATAACATCGGCCTGTTGGCATCAAATATCTGACCCGGCGCTGCAGTGTCGCCCGGCGCGACCAGCTCGTCCCCTGTGGACAACACGCCGACCCGCAATGCTGTGCGGACAGCAACATCATTGACCCCGACCGCACTCAACACGGCAAGATCAGCAGGTGTCAGGACACGGCCCACCAGCGCGATGACGGCACCGGCCTCTACATCCTCGCCCGTCGCGCGTGTGTTCGCGCCGCCCTTGACGGGTCCATGAAACGCGATGGTATCTTCGCCGCGCGTCACATCCTCTTGCAACACCACTGTATCGACCCCGTCAGGCAACGCCGCCCCCGTCAGGATGCGGACAGCGTGGCCGTCAGGTACAACAAAATCCGGGCTGCGCCCTGCCGTCATTTGCACGTCAAGCAGCGGCAAGCTGTGCACACCCGCCCCGCGCGTGCCCGCAAAACCATAGCCGTCCACCGCCGTATTCGGCAGTGGCGGGTGCGCGCGCACCGCCGTTACGTCCGCAGCTAGTATACGCCCCAACGCAGACGCGACGGGCACTGTCTGGGACCCGACGACAGGTCCCAGCCGCGATTGAAGATCGCGCAAGGCCACATCAACCGGCGTCCATTCAATCCCCGGTGGGAGAGCAAAACAGTCGTTCTTCAACGGTGGCGGCGGCGCTGCGCCAAGGGCCGCGCGCAACACATCCTCGTGACCAAGGCCCAAAATCCAGCCTTCTTCTGGATCACCCTCGTGTAGCAGCGTGGTCAATGTGTCCGGCGGCAAGCCTGCAAAAGCGTCCGCCAAAATGCGCACTTGTGCGCGATCCTTGATCTCGTCCATGCCTTGGCGCGCAGCGACGTCTTTGGCCAGCAGGGATGGGTATACTTCTGCCAGCACAATGGGTGTGTCAGGGGCCTGAAACGGGCTGACCGACAGGGCCGCGCCATAGCGCACGCGCAGAGCCTGCAACCGGGCAATGCCCAGCAGCGCCTGCGATCCGACCGATCCAGTGGTGTAGAGTTTCCAACACGGTTGGGCCGACGGAATCACCTCTTCGACCTTGCGGCGTTCGGCCATGCCATGACCGTGTCGCAAGCTGCCCTTGGCAGGCAGATCAGCGTCCGATTGGGCCTGCGGGCAACCCCAGAACGGCCCCACACCGGGGAACATGCGGTTCAGCCCGCATGCCACATCAAAGCGGTTGTTGGCGTTGTCCGCACCATCCACAATCCGCGCCGCCAGTTCGGCCCACAGTGACAACGGATCGGCGCGTCCCGTCACCGCGTGTGCAAACCCGGCGGGATAGCCGAACGGAAAATCAAACCCCGCCATCACACGCTGCCCCAGCGCAAGCGCATCGTCGAACTGCGCGCACAGCGCCGTCACCGCATCAAGGCGCGTACGGTGATAGGTGCAGGTCGTTGTTCCGGCCTGATGCACGGCAATCCAGATGGCATCAGCAGATGGTTTTTTGGGGGATGGGGACTTGGACGCAGACCAATCCACGATAATGATCCGGTCAAATGCCGTCACAGCCCAACCTCGGACAAAATGAAATCCGCGATCGCGCGCGTGTCGTCCAGATCGAACACGGGGCGATCCAAATCAACGGGCACATCACTGGCCACTGCCCGAATTGTCGGATCATCCGGCGCGATCAGCGCATTGCCGGTGACCGCCCTGTGCGCCTCGATCTTGGGGTGGGTGTCGCGCTTGTACCCCTCGACCAGCACCAGATCGACGGGAGACAAGCGGGTCAACAGTTCTGGCAGCGTCGGTTCGTCCTCTGTGCGCAATTCATGCATCAACGCGACGCGGTTGCGCGACGCCAACAGCACCTCGCGCGCCCCGGCAACACGGTGGCGATAGCTGTCCTTGCCCGGATGATCGACGTCAAAGGTGTGGTGCGCATGTTTGACCGTCGACACCGTCACACCGCGCCCGGTGATTTCGGTAACAAGACGTTCCATCAGGCCCGTCTTGCCCGCATTTTTCCAACCCACGACGCCGTATAGCCTCATAGCATCGCCTCGGCTTTGGCCAGATCATCGGGCGTGTTCACATTGAAAAACGCGGCCTCGTCCGGAAACGTGGCAAGGCGCGCATCGTGTCTGTCCGTCCATTGTACAACCTTGCGCACCCCGTCCTGCAAGGCAGCGCGCAGATCATCGCGCAAAGCGACGGGCCACAGCCCAAAGGTCGGGTGGCGCGCAAGACCCCGCACAGGATCAGGTGTCGCAGCCAGAGCAAGCGGATGCGCCATACCTTCGGCCGCCAAATGCAGGCGCGGCACCAGATCACAGGGCAGGAACGGCGTATCGGCGGCAGCCGTCACGATCGTCTCTGCACCCTGCTGCGCCGCCCAATCAAGACCCGCGAGAACACCCGCAAGCGGCCCGGCGAACCCATCAACGCTGTCCGCGATGACAGGCAGGTTCAACTCAGCAAACCGCGCCGGGTCGCCACTGGCATTCAGGGCAAGGCCACCCACCTGCGGATCAAGACGGGCAATGACGTGATCCAGCAAAGATTGGCCACCAATCAGACGCAGCCCCTTGTCGCCGCCCCCCATGCGGGTCGCCTGGCCCCCGGCAAGTATGATTCCCAATGGTGGTGTCATGCGCGCGCGCCCTTGCGGCGATGTTTCACCGCATCCTCGGGAATATCAGCAGGGTCCGCGTCGCGCACCAGCCGATCCTGCCCGCTCAGGCAGACGAACCGCTGCCCGCGCATCCGCCCGATCAGAGTCAACCCGACCGACTGCGCGATTTCCACCCCCCATGCCGTGAACCCAGACCGAGAGACCAGCGCAGGAATGCCCATGAGGGCGGTCTTGATCACCATCTCGGATGTCAGCCTGCCGGTGGTGTAAAGTATCTTGTCGCCAGCTTGCGTGCCCGTGGCCATCATCCAGCCTGCGATTTTGTCGACGGCGTTGTGACGGCCGACATCTTCCATATACACCAGCGGCTGATCCCCGCAGCACAGCACCGTACCATGGATGGCCCCGGCCTCTAGGTACAGCGACGGTGTGCGGTTGATCCGGGTGGCAAGCGCGTACAAGTCCGATGTCCGCAAGGGCGTTGCAGGCAGGCTCAGCCCCTCAAGGCCCTCCATCATATCCCCAAAGACAGTGCCAACGGCACAGCCACTTGTGCGGGTCTTTTTACGCAGCTTTTCTTCGTGATTGGTGGCGGTGGCGGTCCGCACCACAACCGTTTCCAACTCTTCGTCATAATCAACACGTGTCACCACATCATCCGCGCTCAGCATCCCCTGGTTGCGCAGAAATCCAAGTGCCAGATAATCCGGGTAATCGCCAATGGTCATGGCTGTCACGATTTCCTGCGCATTCAGAAAAATGGTCAAGGGGCGTTCCTCGATCACGGAAATATCGCTGACCGCGCCAGTGTGATCCACACCCGTGACGCGCCGCGTCAGGCGTGCCGCCTGTGGGTCAGGTGCGATCAGATAACCACTGATGTCATTGCTTTGCGCCAATTGCATCCCCTTTGCCGGACAGCTAAGCCTATAGCGTCCAATCTAAGGCTCCCTCATGCCCTTCACCACCACCAAATCCGCCTTTTGGGCAGGCGTTCGCGACGGGGCGCCATTCATGGCCGTGGCAGGGCCATTTGCGCTGTTGTTCGGTGTTCTTGCGACCGAGGCCGGGTTGAATGTGTTCGAGGTCATGAGTTTTTCGATCGTGGTGATCGCGGGTGCGGCGCAATTCACGGCCCTGCAGCTGATGCAGGACGAGGCCCCGACCGTGATCGTGTTGCTGTCCGCACTGGCGGTGAACCTGCGGGTGGCGATGTATTCTGCCGCACTCACACCCTATCTGGGCCGGGCCCCTCTGTGGCAACGGGCGTTTGCGGCCTATTTGCTGGTCGACCAAAGCTATGCGCTGGGTCACGCAAAATTCGAGTCGGACCCGTCAATGACTGTGCCACAGCGCATGGCTTATTATTTTGGCACCTGTTTGCTGGTGTTGATGACGTGGTTTGGATGCAGCTATGCGGGGGCTGCCATCGGCACCACGCTGCCTGTTGGCATTCCGCTGGATTTCGCACTGCCCATCGCATTCCTGTCGATCGTCGCCCCGATGATGCGCACGTTGCCCCATCTGATCGCGGCTGGTGTCGCTGTGGTCGTGGCATTGGTGGCGGTTGCAATCCCCTATTCTCTGGGTCTGATCGTGGCCGGCACAGCCGGTATGATGGCAGGTGCACAGGCCGAAGTCTGGCTCAAGACCGAACCGATGCTGCCCCCCGAAGAAGGTGACACATGATCGACAAAGACACCCTTTGGCTTGTCATCTTTGGGCTTGGGATCGGCAGTTATCTGTTGCGCTTTACCTTTCTCGGCTTTGTCGGGGATCGACCGCTGCCGGCATGGTTGGTGCGCCACCTGCGCTACACGGCGGTGGCGATCCTGCCTGCGCTGGTAGCCCCCTTGGTGGTCTATTCGGGCGAAGGCGGCGCAACAGATCCGACGCGGTTCTTTGCTGCCGCCGCAACGCTGGGCGTGGGGATATGGACACGCAACGTTTTCGCCGCGATTGGAGCCGGGGCGCTGACGCTGGGCGTGCTGATCTATGCCATGGGGTGACCGAGGGCACGTTTGAGCGATCATCGCCCCCGGCATAGGCTGATCACTGGCACCGACAGTGCTGCCGCATGAACCACCAGATCACGATCAACACAATCACATCCGCACGACAGTAACGTGCCCTTACGATCCGGGCTGATCGTGACAGACAGCGGGATCAATCCGGCAGCACAATCCCTTCGACACCATCCAGAATGGTGCCTTCGTCATCTTCAAAATACTTTTCTTCGGTGACGCGAGGACGGGTCGCAAGTTGTTCCATCAATTTGGTGGGAAACATGGTCTGTTCGACATCTTCAAACCCGGGCACGCGGCGCAGTAAGCCTGTTGTCGCATCGGTGCAAAACGCGCGCGCCACTGCGCCATTCGATACGGCAAGCTGCATGGCAATGGCGGCCTGTTCGGCAGTAACCTCGAATGTCTGGCTGACCACGTGGAACGTACTGCGCGCATGCGCACTTTTGTATCCGGCCAGAACCGCAGGGGTGACGCCGTATAACACGTCTTCCTGTTCGGGGACGCGGGCATTTACGAAAGAACCGGCGGGGTCAAAAATGATGCGCCGGTTTCCGTTGATCATAAGGGCAGAATGCGCGCCCTTGCCCGACCGATTGCTGACCATGGTGAACACGGTGAACGTGTTTGCACCCGGCGCGCGATAGGCGGATGCCGCCACGCGCTCATCCGAAGCATAGGGGATTTCCGGGACCTGCGCGCAGGCTCCAACCAAAACAATCAGCGCGAACGCCGCGATCAATCGCATTGAAACACTCCGGCCGTGGACGAGCAGTCAGGTGATAAAGATCGCCATGCCGATGATGATCATAATGATAACGATCACAGACCAAGTGGTCCATTTCATGAAACCATCAAAAGTTTCTTCGTTGGCTTTGATGTCCATTTCGCCGTGTTTGTACTCTGCCATGTCGTGTCCTTTAACAAATCGCTTAAGCGCGCTTTAGCGCATCATGGGGCATGTGTCACTGCGTCTTTGACGCGCGGTGAAGGGTTATGTCACGTCTCTTCGAGGTCTTGGGCCAATCGAAAGCCGATGCGGTTGGGGGCATCCTGTTCCACGGCTTTGGGCAGGGCGCGCAGCATCACATTCATTTGAGTGACGTGCTGGATCAACTGGGTTTTTCCACCGGCCATGTCACTGCCGTAAAATGTAACGATGTCAGGGTCGAAATACCCCATCCCTTCTATACGCAACACACCTGCGTCGCCCCCGGTAAACCCCATCGCCACCTCATGTTCGTTATCGAGACTGTCCTCGAAATTCTTGAGATAGATCACGATCCGTTCATAGGCCCATTGAGCCGGGCTTTTCTGGGCGGTCGGGGTTTTCTTGACAGCGTCTGGCACGGGTTGGTGCGACACATTCGGCGTGTCCGGATTGGTGTGAACTTCATGACACCGCGGCAAGGCATCGGATTCGGCGGCTTCTGCGGCGGTCTTGATCACATTGTCCATCTTTCACCCTTTGCGCTGATACATCCACGCGCCATCGGCCCGCTTGACACGGGTGGCTCGCCCATTTTGGTAAAGGTGCGACAAATGCGCGACCGCTTCAACCAGTGCGAGGCCATATTCCCCCGGACCGATCTTGCGTTTGAACAACGGCATGAAACACTCAGCCGCAGATTTGGGTGTCTCGATCGCATCCAGCAAACGCGCCAAGGCCCCATGATGATTGTCGATCAACTGGCGCATGCGGGTGGGCAAGCCGGTAAAGGGCAGCTTGTGACCGCCCAGGACAAGTTGATCATCACGCGTCAACGGGTTCAGACGTTCACAGGCCTCTAACCAATCGCCAATCGGATCGGCCATCGGTTCGGTGGCATAAACCCCTATGTTGGGGCTGATCGACGACAGGATTTGATCGCCCGAAATGACCAGATTGTCATCTCGGCTCCAGAACGTGGCATGTTCGGGGGCGTGACCGTTGCCAATGTGAATATCCCAAGCGCGGCCCCCCATCACGATGCTATCGCCCTGCTGGATACGCGTGTAGCCCAGCGGCATAGGGGCCACGATATCACCAAAGTTGAACGGGCGCTCGGCGCTGCGTTGTGCAAGGATATCGGCGTCCATGCCTGCGCTGCGCCAAAAATCCAGCGTTTCGGCCACCGGCGTGTCCTGCACATCAAGTGTCAGCATACGGGCAAACAGCCATGCGGTCCGGGTGGTGATCAGTTCCGCGCCAAAGTCGCTTTGCAGCCACCCGGCCAAACCCACGTGATCGGGGTGATGATGGGTAACGACCACGCGTGTAACAGGCTTGCCCGCCAATGGACCGTCCATCAGGGTACGCCAAATGCCTTTGGTCTTTTTTGAAGCAAAGCCGGTGTCGATCACCGTCCATCCATCGCCGTCATCCAAGGCATAGACGTTGACGTGGTCCAGCTTCATCGGCAGTGGCAGGCGCATCCACAACACACCTGGCGCGACTTCGATCGCCGCACCGTGTTCAGGCGGAGCAGGCCACGGATACCTTAGCCCCGCGGGCGCACCGTCTGCCACGGATCAGGCCGCGAACTCTTCGGGGGTCAGGGCATAAACGTCATAATCGCCTGCCTGCGCTTGGGTCAAAAGGCTGGCATGTTCAGGCAGCAGACGGTGGATATAGAACTTGGCCACTTTGCGGCGGGCACCGCTGGTGTCAGCGACCGCGGACATCAGATGCACATGCCCCCCCAGAACACGCGCGAATGCGCGCAGATACGGCACTGCACCGGAAAACCGGACGCGGTGGTTCTGGTTGATCATCCACTCAGTTGTTTCGCGCAGGGATTCGCTGGCCTGCCAAACAGCCTCTGCCAGATCGGGCACCGCATCGCGCGCCGCCTCTGCAGTTGCTTCGATTTCGTCCAAAATGAGACTGGCCGCCTCGCCCCCGTCCATCATCTTGCGGGCCACAAGGTCCATCGCCTGAATGCCATTGGTACCCTCATAAATGGTGGTCACACGGACATCGCGGGCATATTGGGCCGCGCCCGTTTCCTCAACAAAGCCCATGCCGCCATGTACCTGAATGCCCATGTTCGCGACCTCGTTGCCGATATCTGTCCCAAAAGCTTTGGCGATGGGCGTCAACAGTGCCGCACGGGATTTCCATCCGGCGTCGCCCGTTGCAGTGGTCATGTCGATCGCAACGGCACACATCAAACCAATGCCGCGGGCGGCATATGTTTCGGCGCGCATCGTCATCAGCATGCGGCGCACGTCGGCGTGGTCAATGATGGTGCCTGTTTCTCCTTCGGTCTTGCCCTGTTTGCGATCCAGCGCATAGCCCAACGCGTGCTGATAGGCCCCTTCGGCCACTCCCACGCCCTGTCCGCCAACGCCAAGGCGGGCGTTGTTCATCATGGTAAACATAGCCGCCATACCGCCGCCTTCTGACCCGACCATCCAGCCGGTCGCACCATCATATTGCATCACGCAGGTGGGGGAACCGTGCAGGCCCATCTTGTGCTCAAGGCTGACGACCTTGAGGCTGTTGGCCACACCGGCATTGCCGTTTTCGTCGGGCAGATTGCGCGGCACAAGGAACAGGCTGATACCCTTGGTGCCTGCGGGCGCGCCGGGAATGCGGGCAAGCACCAGATGGCACACGTTGTCGGTAAAATCGTTGTCACCCCACGAGATGTAAATCTTCTGACCCGAAATCGCATAGGTGCCATCGCCGTTGTCTTCCGCCTTGGACGTCAGCGCGCCCACGTCCGATCCGGCCTGTGGTTCGGTCAGGTTCATGGTGCCTGACCACTCGCCTGAAATCAGCTTGGGCAGATACAGATCCTTGATGTCATCGGATGCGTGATGCTCCAGCGCCTCGATCTGGCCTTGCGACATCAAGGGGGCCAATTGCAGGGACAAACAGGCAGCACTCATCATTTCATTGACGGCACTGGTCACTGCCATGGGTAGGCCCATGCCACCATATTCAGGGTTCGCCGCCATGCCGACCCAACCACCTTCCGCAATGGCCTTGTATCCATCACCATATCCGGGCGATGTGCGGACCAAACCGTTTTCCAAATGGGCGGGATGCAAATCACCGGGGCGCTGCAGTGGGGCCATAATGTCCTCACACAGTTTGCCTGCCTCGATCAGAATAGCCGTCGTAACGTCTGATGTGGCTTCGGCAAAGCGATCCGTGGCAGTCACTTGTTTCAGGCCAACGACATTATCGAACAAAAAAGTATAGTCGTCGACAGGGGCGCGATAGGACATGGTAGCAGGCTCCAGTTCTCAATAGCTTGGCAATCACAGTGGCTGCGCTTACATGGGCATCTTTGGTGATATGTTTGCGGCTGCGCGCGCAAGAGGGCAACTTGAACGCGGCGTCACGAAAACACGTCGGAACGAAATGAATGTAATGACAGCGCAACGGCTCGATCCAGACACGGCAGGCATCGCAACGGCGGCAGGTATCCTGAACGCAGGCGGACTCGTCGCTTTTCCGACCGAAACGGTCTACGGGCTGGGGGCCGATGCGCGCGATGGACGCGCCGTAGCACGCGTATACGAGGCCAAGGGACGGCCCGCATTCAACCCGCTGATCGTGCACGTGCCGGACCTGCAAACCGCACAACGCTACGGCACTTTTGATGCGCAAATGGAACAGCTTGCGCAGGCATTCTGGCCGGGACCGCTGACGCTTGTGGTACCGCTTGTGGCTGATCACGGGCTTTCGGCTCTTGTCACTGCCGGGCTGGACACGGTGGCCCTGCGGGTGCCCGCAAATCCGTTGGCACAAAAGCTGCTCAAGGCCTTTGGCGGACCCGTCGCTGCACCCTCGGCAAACCCGTCAGGGCGGATCAGCACGACAACCGCAGACCACGTTCTGGCAGGACTATCCGTGCAGATTGACGCCGTATTGGATGGCGGCGCGTGTAGCGTAGGACTGGAATCCACGATCATTGGCGGCGCGCCTCTGGCCCTGCTGCGGCCCGGCGGCCTTTCCAGCGAAGCCATCGAAAAACAGGTTGGCACACTTGGCAAACCCGGGGCGAAAGTGACGGCACCAGGGCAACTGGCATCCCACTATGCGCCGCGCGCAGCGGTACGGCTGAACGCGAACACTGCCCATCCAGGCGAACTGCTGCTGGGCTTTGGCCCCATGCAGTCGGATCTTAACCTGTCGCTGACCGGGGATTTGATCGAGGCTGCGGCGCGGCTGTTTGACCACCTGCACCGACTTGATGCGCGCGGCCTGCCCATCGCGGTCGCCCCGATTCCCGACATTGGGCTTGGGCGGGCAATCAACGACCGGCTCAGACGCGCTGCGGCACCCCGCTAGGTCAGTGGCCGAAACGTGCTATGCCCGCCCCGCCGACGCAGACAGGCTCAGCGGATCAATTCCCAACGTGGCCAAGGCGGCCGCCCACTTGCCCGTATCCTCAGTGGCGAACACCAGTTCGGGGCTTGCGTCCACAGTCAGCCAGCCGTTTTGCGCGATCTCGCCCTCTAACTGGCCACTGCCCCATCCCGCATAGCCCAGCATGATCAACGCATCTTGCGGGCCCTGCCCGGCGGCCATGTCCTCTATCACATCCAGCGTCGCGGTCATGCCAAAGGCATCGCCGATATTCAGGGTCTTTAGTTTCGATTGATACTCTGACGAATGCAGGACGAAGCCGCGGGCACGTTCGACGGGGCCACCCATATGCACACGCATCCCTGAGTGTTCCTGATCGGCTTTGATCTCCAGCTGCTTTGCCAACGCACCCAGCGTAACCTCGCGCGTGGGTTTGTTCACGATCAAACCCATCGCACCGTCTTTGGAATGGGCACACACAAAGATGACCGAGCGATCAAAACGAGGATCACCCATGCCCGGCATCGCCACGAGCAACATGCCTGTTAGGTCCATATCAAAGGGATCGGGCATCAAGGGCTCCTGCTGTTGTCAGCGGATCAGATACTACATCATGCAACCCCGCGTGTGCAGTCACAAGGGCCACAGTTGGAAACGCGCACGCGCCGCGCACCGGATCGTGACTTGGATTTCACCCCATCTAACGGCATGTATGAGGCATGAAAAAGACCCATGCTCTTATTGCGGCCGCCGCGACGGCTGCTGTCACCACGGTGCCGCTGCCTTCCACTGCGCAAGACGCCTATGCCAACCCTGTCACCTCAGAGGTGCTGCAAGGTTGGGATATGCCCGACGGGCGGCGCGTTGCTGCGCTGCGTTTAACGTTGGAGCCGGGCTGGAAAACCTATTGGCGCAGCCCGGGTGATGCGGGCATCCCACCGGAATTCGACTGGACGCGGGCGCGCAACCTGCAGGCTGTCGACATCACGTGGCCCACACCCAAGGTCTATGATCAGAATGGCATGCGCTCGATCGGGTACACTGGGCAACTCGTGATCCCTTTGCACGTGACGCCGACGCGCTCGGACAAACCTGTGCGTTTGCGCGGGACAATGGCATTGGGGGTATGTTCGGATGTGTGCATCCCGCACGAGATTGATTTTGACACACTGTTAGATGCGCCAGATGCGCGGCCCACGCCTGCGATTGTGGCGGCCATGGCCGACGTACCATATAGTGAAAACGAGGCAAATGTGCGCGACGCCACATGCCGGCTGCGCCCCACAGATCACGGAATGCAGATCGAGGCACACGTCACATTGCCTCATACAGGCGGGCACGAATACGTTGTCATTGAAACCGGCACACCCGGCCTTTGGATCAGCGAAACCAAAACGCAACGGCGCGGTGATACTTTGATCGCGGTCAGTGACATGGTGCATCCAAACGGCGGTGCATTTGGGATCGAACGATCACAGGTGCGAATTACGATCCTCGGCGGCGACTATGCCGTGGATGTTCAGGGCTGCACCGCAGGCTAGCCGCGGTCCTCAGACCATCAGGCCGCGCGCCGCCGGACGATCTGGTACCCAACGGTGCTGAGCACATAAGCGACAAAGCCCAGCGCCAACACACCTGCACAGAACAGCATCAATGCTGTGGGCATCGGGGCGGCATCGGCAAGGCGGGGCAGGACATCCACAACAGGGGCAAACAACGCCCCTTGCGCTATGGTGTAACCAAGAGTGAGCGCGAACCATCCCAGCACCAGCGCCCACAACACTGTAAACCCCCAACGCACAGAGGCCGCAGGCGACACCACGCCGCGCCGCATCGCCTTGATCTGGCGCGCCACATCATGCTGCACAGCCACCATCGCTGGAACGACCAACAACACCAGCAAAAGCCCAAAGCCAAGGCCATAGACCAGTGTGATAATCGTCGGTTTCAGGAACTGCGCCTGCTGCGATGTCTCGTAAAGCAGAGGCGTCAGGCCCAGCACAGTTGTCAGCGTGGTCAGCATCACAGGGCGCAAACGATCTGACGCGCCGTCGATGATAGAGGGGAACAACCCTCGGTCCTGTGCGTATTCGTCGATGGTCGTCACCAGAACGATGGAATCGTTGATGATGATCCCTGTCATCCCCAGCAAGCCCACGACGGTAAACATGCTTAACGGGACATCCCAGACGGCGTGACCATAGATGGTACCAACAAGCCCAAAGGGAATGATCGCCATGACCACCATGGGGCGTGTCCAACTGGAAAAGACCCATGCCAGAACCAGATAAATCCCCGTCAGAACCAGCGTCAGCCCCGTCAGAGCGTCACGCAGAAACTCATCCTCCTGCTCGCTCAGGCCTACTTGTTCATAATCCACCTGCCGTTCGGCGGAAATGGTGGGCAAGATGTCTTCGGCCAGCGCGTCATTGATTTCAGTCGCGCGCGCCGGGTCGTCTTCGGAAATATCGCCAGTGACGGAAATCAAGCGAATGCCATTTTCGCGCCGGACCGTGGAAAACCCGGTGCGGCGATCGACGCTGACGATGTCAGCCAGCGGCACATATAACCCGTCTGGCGTCCGCATCTGGGTGCGATCCAGAAAATCGGCCGTCAACTCGCCACTTGGCAGTTCGACGCGAATTTCAGCGCTGCGCGGGCCCTCGGGATAGGTGGCCGCCTCGATCCCGTTCAGACGTGCGCGCAAGGCACGCCCGAGCGTGTCGATGGTAAAGCCAAGCGCCTGACCCTGCGGCGTAAGATCAAGGATCAACTCTTCTTTGTCATACGCGAGATTATCCTCGACGGCGCTGACTTCGGGATATTGCCGCAGGGCACGCTTTAGATCCTCAGACGCGGCCTTGAGAGTGTCCGTGTCTGCGCCGAAAAACTCCACCGCCAGCGCATCACCGCCCGGACCGGATCGCCATCCCCGAAAACTGACGGTTTCCACCATAGGATGGTGCAAAACGGCGTCTTGCAACTGGCGCACAAAAGCGAACGAGGTATAGGGGCGCAGGTCGGCATCGATCAGTTCGATCGAAATACCGCCCAGCTGATCGGCATCCTTGGTATCTGTGCCAGACAGGCCCCGCCCGGCATTGCCACCGATTTCTGCGATCACATAGTCGATGGGGTTGCGCCCATGCTGTTCTTCAAGTTCCGCACCCAGAGCCTCGGTCGCGCGCTGCATTTCACGCATCATCGCCAGCGTGTCGTCCCGCGTGGCTCCTTCGGCCATGGCAAAATTGCCTGTGACCGACCCGCGTTCCGGCGCATTAAAGAACCGCCATTGCACATCGCCTTGGATCAGCAGCGCGACCTGTGACGCCAGCAGTGCACAGACCCCCGCCAGTACAACGTACCGCGCCGCAATCACACCAGCCATGAACGGGCGAAACAGCCGTTCCCGCATCCAGTCAAAGCCGCCATTGATAATGGTCGACGGGGTATCAAGCCCCCTCAGGCCCATAATGGCGACCCATTCGGCCTTGGCCTTGCGCGGTGACAGCACGAACAGTGCCGCAGCAATCGCAGGCCCCGCCACAATATACGGCAGAGCCGCGCGGATATCTGTCATGGCCTCAGGCCACGCCAAAAAGCTGAGGCCGCCAGACACAATCGCAACAACGATAAAGATGCTGCCAACCGCCAACGCCAGCCGAACCCGACTGAACCGTGTCTTGGTCGCGGCGGCAAGCGCATGGGCCATATGGTGCGGCAGGATCAAAAAACACTCAACCAGCGAGGCGATCAGAACCACGATCACAGTGTAGGGAATATCGCGGATCAAATCGCCAAACCGCCCACCCACAGCGATCAGCCCGAAAAAGGCGATGACCGTAGTAAGCGTCGCGGCAAAGACGGGCATCGCCATACGCTTTGCCGCATTTTCGGCCGCGACCGCCGGTGCCTCGCCAAGAGATCGATGTCGATAGTCGGCATGTTCACCCACGACGATTGCGTCATCCACGACAATCCCAAGTGTAATAATCAACCCAAACAGCGAAATCATATTGATGGTCAGACCACCGATATACATCAGCGCAATGGCGGCCATCAGCGCCACAGGAATACCCGCCGCCACCCACATGGCCGTGCGCGCGTTCAAAAACAGGAACAACAGCGCCACCACGAGGCCAAGGCCAACAATGGCGTTGTCCACCAGAATATCCAAACGGGCGGAAATCGCTTCGGCCCGGGTGCGGATCAGCTGGACGGTTACCGCAGGCGGCAGCGTTGCCTGCAACGCGTCTGCCACCTTTTGCACCTGCCCCTGCATTTCAATGGCGTCGCCCCGGTTTGAACGGTCCACGCGGATCGACACGGCGGGGTTGTTGTCTACGAAATAGCTGCGCTCGCGGCTGGCCCCAAGCTGTTGAATACGGGCCACATCGCGAATACGCAGCTTTGATCCATCCGGGTTAGAGCGCAGGACAATACCACCGATCGCATCCGGTGTGCGTTTCTGAGTGCCCGTGCGCACACGCGCATTGGCACCCGTCACGTCACCCGCAGGATCAGTGTCGACTTCGGCGGCGATGGCCGACGCGATCTCTGTCATGGTGATGTCGTTTGCGATCAACTGCAGCGACGGCACCTCGATCAACGTCTGCGGGGCTGCGATCCCGCGGATTGTGGTGCGCGTCACCCCTTCGGCAAACAGACGGACCACAAGTTCGTCTGCAAACAGACCCAATTGCTGGGTATCGACAGGCCCGGTGATCACAACATCTGTTACACGGTCCCGCCAGGCACCACGTCGCACGTTTGGTTCGTCCGCGTCGTCGGGCAATGTATTGATCTGATCCACCGCAGTCTGCACATCATCCGATGCCCGGCCCATGTCCCAGCCCGGTTCAAACTCCAGCGAAATCGTACCAACCCCTTCGCGCGACGTTGAGGACGACGATTCAACCCCTTCGACAGACAACAGGCCGGGTTCCAGCACCTGAACGATGGCGGCGTCCACATCTTCGGCACCGGCCCCGTCCCAAGTGACCGACACAGTCACATTGTCGATGATCACATCCGGAAAGAACTGCGCGCGCATGTTTGGGATCGCCGACACACCCGCCACCAGCATCAGCAGCAACAGCAGATTGGCAATCGTGCGGTGGCGAACAAAGTAGCTCAGTACTCCGCCCGCAGCCTTTGGGATTGGACGTGCCATGGCCTAGCCCCCCATCCGACTTTCGATCCGCTCGACCATCTGAGCGGGCACGCGGGCCTCGGCCAGTTGGCCAAGAACGCGGGCTTTGGCCTCTTCGGGCATACGTGGGTTACCCTCGACAAACGCGATCAACCGCGCGCGGCGCTCTGCTGTCAGTTCTAGCATCTGTGGTTCGCTCGGCACGGCATTGGCGGCCTCAGGACGCAAAGCCCTGACGGAAATACCTGCCCCCAACAACGGCGAACGAGATTCGACCACGTCACGTCCCGCGATGTCTGGACTGCGCACCAATACATCGTCGCCCTCGCGGTGCATGACCTGCACTGTCAGGGATTCAAGGCGGCTGTCCTCAGTCAGCACCAAAACCGTGTCATTCCCATCCACAGCAGATGCCGGCAGGCGCACAACGTTTTCCAGCGGGGGTTCCTGCACCGTTACAGTCACAAAATCACCGGGCTTGAACCCGCGCGCCGTGTCCAGCCGGGCAAAGATCAGACGCCCTGTCTGCATTTCGCCCGCACCCGCGCTGGCGCGATTGATCACGCCACTGGCGCGCAAATCGACGCCAGACACCTCAAGCGTTGCAGTCACAGGGGCCTGTGTCACCAGACCGTTATCCCCTAACAAGCGGGCATATTGCGCGGTCGAGACGCGAAACGCCACTTCGAGTGCGGCAGCGTCAATCAGCACAGCCAGCTTTTCATTGGCCGACGCAAGGCGACCAGCGACCACATCCGTTTCACTTAACGTTCCATCGAACGGGGCAATCAATGTCGTATCGTCCAGCAATCTCTGCGCCTCGTTCAGCGCGATATAGGCGCGGGCCAGACGGGTCTGGGCCTGATCTATGCGCGCCTCGGCGACTGTGACGGCCTGCCTGCGCGACAAGACCGCCTGGCGCGCAGAGGCAGCGGCCAGTTCAGCCACTTCGATTGCGGCGGACGTGCCGACACCGCGCGCGGCCAAATCGACCTGACGTTCATAGGCACGCTGCCGCAAATCCGCCTGATCCTGCGAAGCAGCTTGTTCATCAATAGAAAGCGCCATGCTGCGTTCCGCATCACGCACTTCGGCTTGGGCGTCATGCAGATCAGCCTGCGCGCGTTCAAGCGCGGCTCTGGCATCTGCCGGATCGATCCGCACAAGGACCTGGCCCTCCGTGACCACGCCGCCATCTTCAAACCCTTCGGCCAGTTCGATGATGCGCCCCGACGCGGCAGACCGCAGTTCCAGACGACGACGGCTTTCGACCTCGCCAAAGCTTTCGAGGATCGGCGTTTCTGTTCCCGGCTCCGCGCGCACAACACTGACGGCGAACACACGTTCGCGCGCGGGTGGGGCGGTTGTTTCGCGTGACAGCCGTTCCTGAACAGCACTTTCCACCAATTGCGCGGCATAGGCCAGCAAACCAAGGCTGATCCCGGCAAGAACCAAACCAATCATACTTTGTCTTATGAAGCGCATGCTTTCCCGCTTTTTATCGACCTACAGGGATTAGATAGCACAATAGTATTTCTTGTCCGCAATCCGAACCCACAAACCTGTTACGCAACTGTCATTCATTTCCGTCGCTGATGTTCGTCCAGACGCGGCAAAATTTCTACAAAGTTGCAGGGACGATGTCGGAAATCGAGCTGTCGTCCCAGAATTTCATCCCATGCATCCTTGCATGCCCCCGGGCTGCCGGGCAGCGCAAACAGGTATGTGCCATTGCGCACGCCCCCCGTTGCCCGGCTTTGCACAGCGCTTGTGCCGATCTTTTGCATCGACACGATGGTGAACACGGTGCCGAAGGCGTCGATTTCCTTTTCGTAGACGTCGCGATGCGCCTCGACGGTGACATCGCGGCCCGTCAAACCCGTACCACCCGTCGAAATGACGACATCAATCTGTGGATCATCACACCATGTGCGCAACTGTTCTGCGATCTGTGCGCGTTCATCGGGCAGAATTTTGCGATCGGCCAGGACATGCCCCGCCTCTGCTATGCGCCCTACCAGCACATCACCAGAACGGTCCTGCGCCTCGGTTCGCGTGTCGCTGACGGTCAACACAGCAATGCGAACGGCAATGAAATCTAGGGTGTCGTCGATACGGCTCATGTACGCTCCAATATAGCAAGGCGGGCTGCGAGGGCGGCAAAGACGCTGGCCGATATCCAGTCCAGAACAAGGCTGCCCTGCGCAAATCGCTGGCCCGCACCCCCGGCAAAGATGCCGACCGCCCCGTTGATGACAAACCCACCCACGCTTAACACCGCACCAAACACCAGAAATTGACCCAGCACCGATCCCGCCTCTGGCACCACGAATTGCGGGACAAAGGCCAGCACGAACATGATCACCTTGGGGTTCGTCAGATTCACCAAAAGTCCGGCGCGAAAGGCGTGGCGTGGGGTGGATGCTGGCACGTCCCCAGCGCGGCCCGCATGGCGCAGCGCCTGCACCGCCAACCACAGCAGATAGACCACACCGATCCAGCGGATCGCTTCAAAGGCAACTGGAACCGTCGCCACCAGCGCCCCAAGGCCCAGCCCGGCCAAGGCGGCGTGGATAAACGCACCCAGCGAAATCGCCGCACTGGCCGCAATCGCGCTGCGCGGCCCGGATCGCAGCCCCTGCCCAAGGCAGAACATCATGTCAGCCCCCGGCGTCAGGTTCAGTGCCAGCCCCGCCGGCACAAAAGCCAGCAACATCAACGGATCAACCATCGCGCAACCGCGCCTTGAGAGCGAGCAGATCTGCCCAAGCTTCGCGTTTCGCAGATGGTGTGCCCAAAAGGTATGCAGGGTGGAACATCGGCAGCGCTGGTATGCCCTGCACCTCGACCCAGTCGCCGCGCAGCCGCGTGATGCCACGCTTGCCCAGCAAGGCCTGACAGGACTGATTGCCCATCAAGATCAGGGCGTCCGGCTTGGCCAGTGCGATGTGACGATGCAAAAATGGCTGCATCATCGCAATCTCTTCTAGATTCGGGTCGCGATCCTGTGGGGGGCGCCAGGGCAATATGTTGGTGATATAGACGGAACTTTCACGGCTGAGTTCGATCGCCGCCAGCATCTTGTCCAGCAATTGCCCGGCACTGCCAACAAACGGCTGGCCTGCGCGGTCTTCTTCGACGCTCGGTGCCTCACCCACGATCATGACCCGCGCGCCGGGCGTGCCGCCGGAAAACACCAGATTGCGCGCGCCCCGTTTCAGATCGCAAAGGTCAAATGCAGCAAACGCCGCGCGCAACCCATCAAGGTCTTGCGCCGCCTCGGCAGCCGCACGGGCGGCGGCAACAGCGTCAACCTCAACAGCCTGCGGGATCGGGGGCGGCGCAGAGGCGACCATCTTTGCAGCCGGTACCTCCGCGCGCGGCGGCGCGGGCTTGGCCACGGCGGCAGGCACATCATAGCGATTGATCGGGGTGTCGGCGATCGTTTCGTCAACGCCCAGTTCAATTTGCCAGACCAATGCGCTGAGCGCGCTGTGATACTCCGCCGATTCCATGGGGCAATGGTAGCGGTTGGCGCAGCAAAGCTGAATGCCCATTGCGCACTGGCAAAATACTAAGGCCGCACCGCTTGCCGCCAGTGGGCCGCAGCGCATATAACCCATCAACACCGACAGGGGCTGCCATGACGTTTACCCACCGCCACCTTTTGGGCATCGAACATCTTCGCCCCGAAGAAATCGTAACCTTGCTTGATCTGGCAGAAAAATACGTGGACCTGAACCGCGCCGCTGAAAAGCATGGCGATGCGCTGACCGGCCTGACCCAGATCAACATGTTTTTCGAAAACTCGACCCGCACGCAGGCCAGTTTTGAACTGGCCGGAAAACGGCTGGGGGCGGATGTGATGAACATGGCAATGCAGGCCAGCTCCATCACCAAGGGTGAAACGCTGATCGATACGGCCATGACGCTCAACGCGATGCACCCCGATCTGCTGGTGGTGCGTCATCCCCATTCGGGTGCCGTCGATCTGCTGGCTCAAAAGGTGAATTGCGCTGTTCTGAACGCAGGCGACGGGCGGCACGAACATCCCACGCAGGCGCTGCTCGATGCGCTGACGATCCGGCGCGCCAAAGGGCGGCTGCATCGTCTGAACATCGCCATTTGCGGCGATATCGCCCATTCCCGCGTTGCGCGTTCAAACATCATCCTGCTGGGCAAGATGGAAAACCGCATCCGCCTGATCGCCCCTCCCACGCTCATGCCAGCCGGGATCAGCGAATTCGGGGTCGAGGTCTATGACGATATGGCCAAGGGCCTGCAGGACGTCGATGTCGTGATGATGCTGCGCCTGCAACGCGAGCGTATGGATGGTGGGTTTATCCCGTCAGAGCGCGAATATTACCACCGCTTTGGGCTGGATGCAGAAAAACTGGCCCATGCCAAACCGGACGCCATCGTGATGCATCCCGGCCCGATGAATCGCGGCGTCGAGATCGACGGGACATTGGCAGACGACATCAACCGCAGCGTCATTCAGGATCAGGTAGAAATGGGCGTGGCCGTGCGCATGGCCGCGATGGACCTGCTGACGCGCAATCTGCGCAACCTGAGGGGTATGGCATGACGACGACAATCGACATTCCAGCGGCTGAACGCGGCGTGATCCGTGTGTTTTCCCTGTCCATGACCGCAACCGAGGCAGAGGCGCTGCACGACTCCCCCGCCGCGCTGAACGCAGCCCTTGGCGCGGATTTGGACAGTGACTTTGTCGAAGTGTTCCCGCTTTCAAACCTCGAAGGGGTCGGACTGGTCAGCTATCTCAGCGACGGCAACGGTGTACCGCCGGAACAACTTGCCCCCGACCGGGCCAAGCTGGAACGGTTGGGCGGCTGGGTACTGATCGTGTTTTCATCAGCATTTCGCGACACCGCCACCACTCTGACACCAGTGCCCGCGCTGACACTGATCGGCACATACGGTGAGACACGGACCGACTGGCGCGCGACAGAAACGGTCACCTCTGAAGCCGCCAAACCGTTTACAGCACCGCCCCAAACAGTGAAAAAACGCCCTTCGGATGCCGCCATGTCAGGCCGCGTTGCAACGGTCGTTCTGATCCTTCTGGGTCTGTTCACCTGGGCCATGATTTGGATTGCAGGATGACAGATACGCTGTTCACCAACGCCAAACTGATCGACCCTGAACAGGGAACAGTCACACTGGGTGCCATCGCCGTCACGGATGGCAAAATCAGTGCCATCATCACCGATGGTGCCGCCCTGCCCGAGGCGCGCAAGACTGTCGATTGCAACCGCAAGCACCTTGCCCCCGGCATCGTCGATATCGGCGTCAAGGTGTGCGAACCCGGCGAGCGACACAAGGAAAGTTTTGGCAGCGCGGGCCTTGCCGCCGCTGCGGGCGGTGTGACCACAATGGTCACGCGCCCGGACACCGATCCGGTGATCGACAATCCTGAAACGCTTGAATTCGTGATCCGCCGCGCCCGCGAGGCTGCCCCGGTCAACGTGTTGCCCATGGCCGCACTGACCAAGGGGCGGGCTGGGCGCGAGATGACAGAAATCGGCTTTCTGCTGGATGCAGGGGCCGTGGCCTTTACAGATTGCGACCATGTTGTGACGGACAGCAAAGTGTTTGGTCGCGCACTCAGCTATGCCCGAAGCCTTGGCGCGCTGGTGCTGGGACATCCCCAGGATCCGGGGCTGAGCGCAGGGGCGGCGGCCACGTCGGGCAAGTTCGCCTCGCTACGAGGTCTTCCAGCAGTGTCGCCCATGGCCGAACGCATGGGACTGGACCGCGATATCGCCATGGTAGAAATGACAGGCGCAAAATACCACGCCGATCAGATCACCGCCATGCGCGCCCTGCCCCCGTTGGAACGGGCCAAGCAGAACGGGTTTGACATCACGGCAGGCACGTCGATCCACCACCTGACCTTGAACGCGCTGGATGTTGCCGACTACCGCACCTTTTTCAAAATCAAGCCGCCCCTGCGCGACGAAGAGGACCGGATCGCCATCGCAGAAGCGGTGCAATCAGGTCTGATCGACATCATCAGCTCCATGCACACGCCTCAGGACGAAGAAAGCAAACGGTTGCCGTTCGAGGCCGCAGCATCAGGCGCTGTAGCATTGGAAACGCTGCTGCCTGCTGCCATGCGCCTGTTCCACGCCGATCACATCACGCTGCCCAATCTGTGGCGCGCCATGTCGCTGAACCCGGCAAAACGACTGGGCCTGCCTTGCGGACGCATGGCTGTCGGGGCACCTGCCGACCTTGTTATGTTTGATCCACATGCGCCGTTCGTGATGGATCGCGCCACGTTGCACTCCAAATCGCGCAACACGCCCTTTGATGGGGCACGGATGCAGGGTAAGGTCTTGGCAACGTATGTTGCGGGTGCGCCCGTCTATCAAAAACCCTGAAATCCAAAGATAAAATATGCCTCTGATTGAAAACACTCCTGCTCTCCTGATGCTTTGGGCCGTTATCGGTTACGCGATGGGGTCTGTGCCATTTGGCATGGTGCTGGCGCGACTGATGGGCCTTGGCAACCTGCGCGAGGTCGGGTCCGGCAATATCGGGGCCACCAATGTGCTGCGCACGGGCAACAAGGCGGCGGCTGCAATGACGCTGCTGCTGGATGCAGGCAAAGGGGCGGCGGCCCTGTTGCTGGCCCGCTGGGCCACAGGGTCCGAAGACGCTGCACAACTGGCCGGACTGGCGGCAATGCTGGGCCATTGTTATCCCGTCTGGCTGCGGTTCAACGGGGGCAAAGGGGTTGCAACCTTTCTTGGGCTTTTGTTGGCGCTGCATTGGCCCGTCGGCGTCGGCGCGTGCCTTGCATGGCTGGTCGGGGCGGGCATCAGCCGCATTTCGTCGATGGGCGCATTGGTATCGGCGGCGGCATCGACCTTCTTGATGACGTTCCTTGGGGCGGGCAATGCCATTTTATTGGGTGCGATCCTGACGCTGCTGATCTTTTGGCGGCACCGCGCCAACATCTCGCGCATCCGTGCGGGCACCGAACCCAAGATTGGCAAGAAACCAAAGTGAGCGACGTTGCCGCTGCCCTCGCGGCGTTGCCCATGGGCACGTTCAAAGGGCGCGCAGCAGATCGGCGATACGTTGTCACCAAATCCGGTTTTGCCGATGGACGGGCCCTGAAACTCGTTGCCGAAGAACTGGGCGGACCCGATTACATCAGCTTGAACTGGTATGATCTGGGGTCTGGCCCAGTGCTTAAACCCTGCGAAATGCCTGCGGCCAAAGTGATCGCATTCGTGCTCGGGCTGCAGCCCGACTGACCCCGTACCGGCCATGCCATGGTGCCGATGTTGCCACAGTCACGCCAAGATGTTCCCGCATACCGCGTAAATACACACATGCGGCGCAGCAAACGAGGCGGTCAGATTATGGGATTTTTCGAAGCGGTCAATTCAGTCTTTGCGGGCTCTTTCAAATTCTCGGGCCGCGCGCCACGATCGGAATTCTGGTGGTTTTTTCTATTCGAGGTCTTGGCCGCTGGCACCCTTTTGGCCATCGACGCTAGGCATGTGATGGGCACGATCAACGCCGCGGGTGGAAATCCAGAGGCCGTGTTCGGCATAAGCGTATTTGACTACATGCTGACCTATTATTTCCTGGCGACCTTTTTCCCCCGCATGGCCGTAACCATCCGCAGGCTGCATGACGTCGGCCTGTCGGGCTATCTCTACTTGCTCTATTTCGTGCCCGGCCTTGGCGGCATTGCCGTGTTGATCCTGACTGCCATGCCATCAGAGAACGGCGACAATTCGCACGGACCGCGACACCGCCGCAGTGGCAAGCGCCGCGCTGCTGGTGCGGGGCCCCGCCCGCATGACCCGATGCAGGCATACGCGGTGCTGGACCGCATCAATGCAAAACCAACGCCTGAAATGTTGGCCGCCCGCAAGGCAGAGGTGCGCGCGCTTTACGAGCAGCGCGTGCTGGGCAAATCGCCGATGGTCGCCGAATAGGACCGGATCAGTAGGAATACGCCTCGAACACGCGGGTCACATCGCCGTTCCAGTCGCCGTGATAGTGTTCGATCAACTCGTCGGCCTGCGTTTTGCCCGACTCCACGCTTTCCTGAAGCGCATTCAGGAAATGGGCCTCGTCCGGGATCATCCCCCCCGCGCCCGGGCGGGCACGTGCGACCAGACCCGCATGGGAAATCGCCACCGCTTCGCGCGCAAGATCAAGCATTTTCACACCGTTCACTTCCGCTTGAAGCGCATCGACAGAGGCCGCGACGCGCAGCCCCTCGCGGGTTTCGGCATCAAAGCCCTTCACCAGATCCCATGCCGCATCCAGCGCCGTCTGATCATACATCAACCCGACCCAGAACGCGGGCAGCGCGCACAATCGCCGCCAAGGGCCACCATCAGCGCCGCGCATTTCGATGAATTTTTTCACGCGCGCCTCTGGAAAGGCAGTCGTCATGTGGTCGGCCCAGTCGCTCAAGGTCGGCGTTTCGCCGGGCAGTGCGGGCAATTTCCCGGCCATGAAATCACGGAATGACATGCCCAGCGCATCAATATATTTGCCATCGCGATAGACAAAATACATCGGCACATCGAGCGCGTATTGCACCCAGCGTTCAAACCCGAACCCCTCTTCAAAGACGAACGGCACCATACCCGTGCGCGCCGGGTCCAGATCACGCCAGATGCGGCTGCGCCATGATTTGTGGCCGTTCAGCTTGCCCTCAAAAAACGGGGAATTGGCGAACAACGCAACAGCGATGGGCTGCATGGCGATGGCCACACGCATCTTTTGCACCATGTCGGCCTCTGACGAAAAGTCGAGGTTGACCTGTACCGTGCACGTTCGGCGCATCATGGCGCGCCCCATCGTGCCGACCTTGCCCATATAGGCATCCATCAGCTTGTAACGGCCCTTGGGCATCAACGGCATTTCGTCGTGCATCCAATGGGGGGCAGCACCCAGCCCAATAAAGCCGGCACCAAGGTCTTCGCAAACGTCTTTGACCTCGGCCAAGTGCTGGTTCACCTCGTCACAGGTTTCGTGGATGGTTTCCAAAGGGGCACCAGCAAGTTCCAGCGCACCACCCGGTTCAAGCGAGATGTTGCACATCCCTTTTTCCAGACCCGTCAGTTTGCCGCCTTCGCGCACTTCGCTCCAGCCGTGGCGGTCACGCAGACCACCAAGGATCGCGTCGATGGATCGCGCTCCTTCAAAGGGCAGCGGTTTCAGAGTGTCACGGCAGTAGCCGAACTTTTCATGCTCTGTTCCGATGCGCCACGCATCCTTGGGTTTGCACCCATCGGCCATGTATTCGGCCAGCTGGTCGTGATGTTCGATCGGCCCGCCGCCGGATTGAGGAATGGACATGGGGGCGCTCCGCGTTTGCCTGCATTTGTATGTTAGGGATGGTGCGATTTGGCCGGGGTGTCAATGTGCGGGCGGCGTGCGTCAAATCACGACGCGGTGCGCGCAGGCGCGCATGACGCCTATCCAGCATTCATTGGCTGGGGCCAGACCTCAGGCCCGCCCGCGCGGAACCATCTCGATCAGGGTTGGTGCCTCACGTTCCCAGATCAAAACGGGCTTTGTCGGCGCGTCGCGCAATTGCACCAGCATGTTTTCCGTTTTCAGCCCCGGCAGACTGGCAAAGGCGTCAAACAGAAAATCCGCGCCATCCGCATTCACCGGGATCATAACAGGCGCATGGTCCGGCTGTTCCAACCGCCAATGGGCCGGGCGCTGCGCCCCGTCCAGGATCAGGCGCGACATTTCGCGCAAGGCCACGGTGCCACCCGTCAGGGGGCCGAAATACGTGACCTGCCCCTCATCCACCTGCACAGTGCCAAGGCCGCCGCCCGCACCGCGAAACCGCCCGCGTTGCAACCCGATCATGATCAACGCACCAGCCGCGACCAGAACGGCAGGTGCCACAAAGCCCAGCAAACCACCGGGTCCAGCCAGCCACCACAGCGCCAGCACCGCCAGTGCGACGCCGATCAATACTTCGCGCCAGCGCCACAGGGCGGCCGTCGCTTCGGGGCGAAAGAATGTCATGTCACGTCTCCAATCCTTGTGGGTGCGCGCAAGATCGCCACGCGGTAGTCTCCGACCCGGCGATAGCCCAACGCCTCATAGGCTTGGGCGGCCGCGTCGTTGTTGGCAAACAGAACCGATTGCGTGATCCCTTGGGCGGCACAGCGGCGCAGCAACCCGGCAACGGCCCTGCGCGCATAGCCATTGCCGCGCAGACCATCCGGGGTAAACACGCCACCCAGCTGCACAGTGTCTACCAAGCGCGCATTGACGCCTGCCATGGCCACAGGCAGGCCACCTTCTTCCAGAAGGACGACATCGTCACTGCCCACAGCACGTGCCGCGCGCGCCTTTATCTCGGGCGACGGCGCATCATCGACCAAGGCCTGACCCGTATCCAACGCATAGGTGGCGTACCACCGTTCCAGCAGCGCCAGATCATCGACTGTCGGGGCGCGCACCTGTCCCGGCATATCAACAAGATCGCTCAGCATCAGATGATAGATCGGATCATCGGCCAGCACGGCCCAAGGGCCCAATATCAATCCGCACGCCTTGAGGCACATCTGCACCTGCACGGGGCGGCCAGTCATGCCAGCAACAACGCGACCCTTGATCGCTTGCGCAAATGCATCCCACGCCTCGGGCGGGGCATCAGGGGCTTGGGCCAGCAAAAAGCCCGCATTGGTGATGCCAAAGACACCTGTAATGGCACCCGCAGCCTCGGATATGAAAAACGATGTGCCATGGGGTTGGGTCGTCTCGTCGGTGCCATGAGCCGCAAGATTGGAACGCAAAAACATCGAGGTCGCCGGATGCTGGGCCAAAAACGCATCCAACCGGGCCGCATCCTGCGCACCCGCATGGCGCAAGTGGTACGGGACACCCGCACTCATACCCAGTCGCCCAAACGTTGCTGCCAGACCGTCAACGCCGCAACCGCCGCAGTATCCGCACGCAGAATGCGCGGCCCCAAAGACACGGCATGCGCCGTTTCAAGCCCGCGCAGCATGGCGCGCTCCTTTTCAGAAAAGCCACCTTCAGGACCAATCAAAATCGCCCAAGGCCCCGAAACATCCGGTAGGGTGGGCGATCCGCCCACCTCAGCCTCATCGCAGAACATGATCCGACGAACGCCAATGTCAGCCAACACACGATCCAGCCGCGCCATCTCGGCCACCTCTGGAACATAAGTGCCACCGCACTGTTCTGCCGCCTCAACCGCGTGGGCCTGCAAACGATCCCGTTGCACCCGCCCCGCATTGGTAAAGGCGGTCTGAACAGGAACAATGCGGCGGGCCCCCATCTCGGCGGCCTTTTCAACGATAAAATCGGTGCGCGCCTTTTTGATCGGTGCAAACAGCAGCCACAAATCCGGGGGCATCTGCACATCGCGCGTATGCGCGACACAGGCCAACACACCGCCGCGCTTGCCCGCCTCGATCACCTCTGCGCGCCATTCGCCGTCGCGGCCATTGAACAGCAGCACAGCGGCCCCAACGGACAGCCGCATGACACCGAACAGATAATGCGCCTGCTCCCGCGACAGTGGAACAGATTGCGCATGTCCCAAGGGCTGATCTACATAAAGGCGGATTTTTGCATCACTCATGGGGCCAACATATGACCAACCCGACCTCATCACCAGATGATCATGTCGCAGATGCCGTAAAAGGTAACTGGGTCGACACACTGGCACCGGCGGCAACACGGCCCTACTTGCGGCTGTCGCGCGCGGACAGGCCGATTGGGACGTGGTTGTTGTTGTTGCCCTGCTGGTGGGGACTGACCCTGGCGATGGTGCATGACCAGCAAATTGGCTGGAACGATGCATGGATCGCCATCGGGTGCGCGGCAGGTGCGTGGCTGATGCGTGGGGCGGGCTGCACATGGAACGACATCAGCGATCGCAACTTTGACGGACAAGTGGAACGCACACGGTCGCGGCCCATACCGTCCGGACACGTCAGCGTCCAAGGGGCCGTCCTATGGATGTGCACACAGGCGCTGATCGCCTTCTGCATCTTGCTGACATTCAACACCAACGCGATCCTGCTCGGCATCCTTGCTCTGCTGCCCGTAGCGATCTATCCGTTTGCCAAACGGTTCACCTGGTGGCCGCAGGTCTTTCTGGGGCTGGCATTCAACTGGGGCGCACTGCTGGCATGGACGGCCCACACGGGCCAACTGGGGGCACCGGCGGTGGTGCTGTACCTCGCCGGGATCGCATGGACGCTGTTTTATGATACCATCTATGCACATCAAGACACCGAAGATGACGCGCTGATCGGGATCAAATCGACTGCACGACTGTTTGGGGAAAACACGGCCCCTTGGCTGCGGCGGTTCCTGATGGCGACAGTCGGGCTGATGGGGATGGCTGTGATCTTTTCGGCCATTGACGACGCGTCGGTCATTGCGATGGTACTGGCCATTGGCGGGCCATGGGCGATGGGCTGGCACATGGCGTGGCAGTTGCGCGGGCTCGACATCGAAGATTCGGCAAAATGTCTCCAACTGTTTCGCGCCAACCGGGATACCGGCCTCATTCCGCTGGTGTTTTTTTGCGCAGCCCTCTTCGTTTGATTGAACAACGGCTGCGACAGGCCTAAACCTGACAAACAACCACCACACAAAGGCCCGCATATGCGCCTGTCCTCGCTTTTCACAATCGTCGGTACGTTCTTTGTCGCAGCCCTCTTGTCGCTGGTCGCAGCCAATCTGTCCGTAAAGCTGATAGAGGAAAATTCCGAAATCGGAGTGCGCGACGCACTGGATGCGCGCGACATGACATGGGCCGAAGTCGAGGCAGACGGCCTGCAAGTCACCCTCGCAGGCATCGCACCCACCGAAGCCGTGCGGTTTTCCGCTCTCTCAACCGCCGGCACGATCGTGGACGCGGCGCGTGTGATCGACGACATGCAGGTGGCCGCCGCCGCCGCAATCGCGCCCCCTCGGTTTTCTGCGGAAATCCTGCGCAATGATGCGGGCCTGTCGATCATCGGCTTGATGCCCGCAACCACAGACCGGGACGAAGTGCTGGAACAAGTGCGCCGCATCAGCGGGCGCAAGCCAGTCACGGACCTGATCGAAGTGGCCGACTACCCCGCCCCTGCAGGGTGGGAAGACGCGCTTGGCTTTGCGCTCAGCGCGATGGAACGACTGCCGCGGGCCAAAGTGTCCGTCGAAGCGGGGCGCGTCAGCATCACCGCAATCACCGACAGTGCCAACGAAAAGGCGGACCTGGAAAGCCAGTTGCACCGCGCCAGCCCACCGGGATTGCTGGTGGTGCTCGATGTGGCTGCACCGCGCCCTGTCATCACACCGTTCACGCTGCGGCTGGTCAAAGACGACACCAGCACACGGTTTGATTCCTGCTCCGCCGACACCGATGAAACCCGCGAACAAATCCTTGCGGCCGCTGCGGCGGCGGGCATGACAGACAGCGGCAAATGCACCGTAGGCATGGGCGTGCCCAGTCCCAACTGGGGGCGGGCCGTCACCCAAGCAATCGACGCGCTCAACACTCTGGGCAGCGGCTCCGTGACCTTTTCAGACGCCGACATAACGCTGGTCGCCGCCGAAGGAACAGATGAGGCCGATTTCGACCGCGTCGTGGGCGAGTTGGAAAATCGCTTGCCCGACGTGTTCGCGCTGGTGGCCAAACTGCCGGAAACCGTAGACCCCAATCAGGGGCCCCCTGAATTTCTGGCCACTCTCAGTCCCGAAGGACTGGTGCAGTTGCGCGGACGCCTGACAGATGAAAACCTGCGCAATGTGGCCGACAGCTACGCCAAGGCAGCTTTCGGATCAGACAACGTGTATACCGCCGCGCGGCTTGTCGACGATCTGCCTGCGTCATGGCCCGTGCGCGTGCTCACTGGGCTAGAGGCGCTGGCGCAATTGTCCAACGGGGTCGTCACAGTGACGCCGGACCTGTTGGTCGTGGCGGGCAACACCGGCAACCCACAAGCCAGCACAAATATCGCCTCCCTGCTCGCCTCGAAACTCGGCGAGGCGGCAACGTTTGATATCCGCGTCACCTATCAGGAAAAACTCGACCCCGTCGCCGCGATCCCAACTCCGGCCGAGTGCGAGGCGGAAATCGGAGAAATCGTTGCCACCTCCAAAATCAACTTCGAACCGGGCAGCGCGACGATCGACGCAAACACCCTTGGTACCATGGATGACATCGCCAAAATCCTCAAAATCTGCGGTGCCATCCCACTGGAAATCCAGGGACATACCGACAGTCAGGGGCGCGAGGAAATGAACCTCAACCTCAGTCAGGCGCGGGCGCAATCGGTCCTGAACGAGTTGCGGGCACGCCGGGTGCTGACCGCGTCCTTCACAGCCAATGGCTACGGCGAAACCAACCCCATCGCAGACAACGACACCGAAGACGGGCGCGAAGCCAACCGGCGCATCGAATTTAAACTGATACGGCCCCAAGAGAGCCTGCGAAACGAACAAACAACGCTGGAATCCATCGCAGCTTCAAGCGATACAGTCATAGCGCCCGGTGCGGACGCTCCCACAGAAGACACCGAAGGAACAGCCGATGAGTAGAACCGAGTTTGTCATTGCGACAGCCATTGTTCTGTTCATTGCCTTCTGCCTTGGATGGTTCGCCAATTGGCTGATCCATCGCTTTACGCGCGTGGCGGCCAGCGACGTGGCAGATCTGGACCGGATGAGCCAGGAACTGCACGAAGCCGAAGAAACGCGGGATCAGGCGATCACCTATCTGCAGCAACGCGAGGCGGAACTGACCAACCAACTGGCACAGACCGAAGCCGAACTGCGCGCCGCGATGGACGGCCTGCGCGATGCACGCCACGAAACCGAGGAACTGCGCGCCTGGATCGAACGCCAGCAAGCGGGCTAAAAACGATCCCAGAACTTCATCTCGCCAGATAAACTCTGGGGAAGCCCGCAGGGCGGGGGTGAAACCCCCTGAAAAATGGCGTCGCCGTTCGGCGTCCTTTTGATCACCAGCGCGTCAGCGCATCCTCATCCGCTGACTTTGCCTCGACCCACATCGCACCTTTGGACGTGACTTCGCGTTTCCAAAACGGCGCACGGGATTTGAGGTAATCCATCAAAAACTCCGCCGCCTCAAATGCATCCTTGCGGTGCGGGGCGGCGGTGGCGACCATCATAATGGTCTCGCCAGGGGTCAAACGGCCATGGCGGTGAATGACCAATGCGTCCTCAAGGCCCCAGCGGGTCACAGCCTCTTGGGCAATCGTGATCAGGGCGGCCTCGGTCATGCCGGGATAGTGTTCAATCTCCATCGCCTCAAGCCCGTCTGCAACATCGCGCACAATGCCGCAAAACGTAACGACTGCCCCTGACGCGCTGCACCCGGCCGTGAACGCTTCGGCCACATCACCAAAGGCGAACGGCTCTGGTTGTACCGAAACGCGCATGAACCTTAACCGCCCGTCATCGGGGGAAAGAACGCGACTTCGCGCACACCACTAAGCGGGGCATCGAAATCAACAAGCTGCTGGTCCACTGCCACGCGCAGGGCGCTGATATCGCCAAAGGCCACCGCATAACGGTCTTCGCGAGCGCGCAGTTCTTCAACCAGATCCATAACCGTGGCTGCCTCCGTCTTGATCGCCTCGCGGGGCAATCCGATCCGCTCGCGGACCCATGCAAAATACAGCACATCCATCGCACTTATCCTTTCAGAAACGGCATGGCCTTACGAAAGTAATCCCAGCCCGTGATCAAGGTCAGCAAGGCCGCGATCCACAACAGCCACAGGCCCACACGGCCGGCCCACTCTGCACCGGCAAGCTTCCAGGTCAAGCCGTGCAGGTCAGGTTGATCCCCGTTCAGAATGGCCGACACCATCTGTTCGTCCATGCCCCAGATCGACATGCCAAAGTAATGTTCAAACACGCCTTGGGAAAACAGCACGGCAATCGCGACCATCTGCAGTGTGGTCTTCCACTTGGCCAGTTGGGTCACCTTCAACGTGCCCGCCGTATCGCCCAGAAATTCGCGCAGGCCCGACACGAACACTTCGCGAAACAGGATCATCGTGGCGGGCAACACCAACCAGGGCGACCAGGACGAAAAGGCGACGATCACCATCAGGGCAATCACCACCATCGCCTTGTCCGCAATCGGGTCCAGCATGGTGCCCAGCCGGGTCTGCTGACCCCATGCGCGCGCCAGATACCCGTCAAACCAATCGGTAATTGCGGCCAACACAAACAGAGTAACGGCAAATATATCCGCATAAGGGCGCGTGAAATACAAATACATCACCGCCACCAGCGGGGCTGCGAGCAGTCGAAGGACTGTCAGGATATTCGGAATGTTCCACGTCATGCGCAAACAATACTCCGTTCCTCACACAGCAGGAAGGGGCCGCACGCGCCTGAGCGTGTCGACGCAGCACTATTTGTCATGAAAGAAATCATAAACCTTTTGCGCCAACCCTTCTGACACCCCGTCCACGGCCTTGAGGTCCGCAAGATTGGCGCGCCCTACGGCCTTGGCTGATCCGAAATGCGCCAACAACGCGCGCTTGCGCGCTGCCCCCACGCCCGCAATGTCATCCAGTGGATTTTTCATGTTGGACTTGGCGCGTTTGGCACGGTGCGTCCCGATGGCAAAGCGGTGGGCCTCATCGCGCATGCGTTGCACGAAATACAGCACAGGATCATTGTGGCGCAACGCAAAGGGGCGCTTGCCCGTGCGATAGAACTCTTCCTTGCCGGCATCGCGATCAACGCCCTTGGCGACACCGACCATGGGAATATCCTCGACCCCGTGTTCGGCCATAATCTGGGCAACCGCACTGACCTGCCCTGCCCCGCCGTCGATCAGCAACAGATCGGGCCACATGCCTTTTTGGCGCTCAGGATCCTCGGTCTGCAGACGTTTGAACCGACGATGCAGCACCTCTTTCATCATGCCGAAATCATCGCCGGGGGTCAGGTCATCACCCTTGATGTTGAACTTGCGATAGCTGTTTTTCATGAACCCATCTGGGCCCGCGACGATCATCGCTCCAACCGCGTTCGTGCCCTGAATGTGACTGTTATCGTAAACTTCGATGCGCTTTGGCGGGTCGGGCAGGTCGAACGCCTCGGCCAGCCCCTTGAGCAACTTGGTCTGGGTGGCGCTTTCGGCCATTTTGCGGGCCAGACTCTCGCGGGCGTTGCGCAACGCTGAATCCACCAACTCGGCCTTTTCCCCGCGCTTGGGCACCAACAATTCGACTTTGCGACCCAGCTTTTGCGCAAGAGCGTCGGCCATCAGATCGGGGTTTTCGATCTCGTTTGACAGGATCAACTGACGAGGCGGGTCCTTGGTATCATAGAACTGGCCCAAAAACGCCTCCAGCGCTTCTGCGGCGTCCACATCTGCACCCACGCGGGGATAAAAATCACGGTTGCCCCAGTTCTGGCCTGCACGGATGAAAAACACCTGCACACAGGCCTGCCCCTGTTCCAGATGCAGCGCAACGATATCGGCCTCGTCCACACCTTTGGGATTGATCCCTTGGGCCGTCTGCACCTGTGTCATGGCGCGAATACGGTCCCGCATCGCGGCTGCGCGTTCAAATTCCATCTCTTCGGATGCTTTTTGCATCTGCACCGCAAGTTCGGCCTGAATATCCGTGCTGCGCCCCGACAGAAACCGTTCGGCGTCTTTGACGGTCTGGGCATAGTCCGCTTCCGAAATCAGCCCGACACAAGGCCCCGAACAGCGCTTGATCTGATATTGCAGACAGGGGCGCGTGCGGGTCGAAAATTGGGAATCCGTACAGTTGCGCAGCAAGAACACCCGCTGCAACTGGTTCAGCGTCCGGTTCACCGCACCCGCGCTGGCAAATGGGCCATAGTACGCCCCTTTCTCCTTTTTCGCGCCACGGTGTTTTTTGATCTGAGGATAGGGGTGATCGCCTGTCACCAGAATATTGGGGAACGATTTGTCGTCGCGCAGCAGCACGTTGAATTTGGGCTTGAGCTGCTTGATCAGGTTCTGCTCTAAAAGCAGCGCCTCGGTCTCGGTGCGCGTGGTCAGAAACATCATCGACGCGGTCATCGAAATCATCCGCGTGATGCGCCCCGAATGCTGTGCAGAGGGGCGGGAATAATTCGACACGCGCGCGCGCAGATTTCGCGCCTTACCAACATAAAGCACCCGGCTTTCGCGATCGAGCATGCGATACACGCCGGGCGAGGCATCCAGCGTCTTGAGATAACCATGCACAACACCATAGCCCACCGGCGCGAGCGGCGCGCCGTCAGGTTCGATGTCGTTTGGGTTCTCAGTGTTGGTCATTTGATTCGGCATTTGCTGCAATGGTTTGGGGAAGTTTTCAAGCAAACTTACATCCACCGATCCTGTGGATAAGTCTGGAGACAACTTTCAAGGATCGGCAAAGTTTCGTTGTTTTTTGGGTGGTTCTCCGATTTGCTTATTTTTTGGGCGCACAGGCAAGGCATTGATTTAATTGTATTAAATTTATGAACGCTGCCAAGTCACTGAAATCAAACGCCTTTTGGTAACAGAATTGTAACGAACATTAACGCAGTGCAGAAGTCACGCAAGGTCAGCTATTCAACACCGATAACATCTGGGGTTTCCCACGCCAGATGCTGCCCGCCATCCACACACAAAAGCTGGCCCGTGACACCCGGTGCATCCAGGAAATAGCCAAGTGCGGCGACGATGTCCTGTGGGTTCGATCCACGTTCCAGAACAGTGGCAGCGCGCTGTGCGGCGAAATGTTCTGCACTTTGGCGTCCGCCTTGCAGCGTGGGGCCGGGGCCAATGGCGTTGACCCGGATCGCCGGGGCAAGGGCGCGCGCGCTGGTTTGGGTCAGCGCCCACAGACCCATCTTGGCCAAAGAGTAGGTCATGAATTCGGGTGTCAGCTTGCGCACGCGCTGGTCAACCATATTCAGGATCAGACCGGCGGCCACAGGCTCGTTCATCGCGTCTTGGGTCGGTGTCAGCCCTTGGGCGGCCATGGCCTGCGTCAAGACAAACGGCGCACGCAGGTTGCTGTCCATGTGGCGATCCCACGATTCCCGCGTCGCCGTCTCGACCGTATCGTATTCAAAGATAGAGGCGTTGTTGACAAGGCAGTTGATTGGCCCGCCCAGGGCGTCGACCGCGCGGCCAAACAGGGCCTGCGTCGCGTCCTCGTCCAGCAGGTCAGCCTGCAACGCCACAGCGCGCTGGCCCATGGCCTCGATCTGGGCGACCGTTTCCAGCGCCCCTTTTTCTGAACTGGCGTAATGCACCGCCACATCATAGCCACGGCTGGCAAGATAGACGGCCATGGCCTGTCCCAAACGGTGCCCGGCCCCTGTTACAAGTGCACGTGTCATCGCACCCTCCACTGATAGAGTTCTAGGTAAGTACTATGATCAGATAGGTCACATACAGCGCTGACAAGATCACGCCCCACACCCGCGTGATATCCCGACGCATATAGACAAACGGCACCAGCAGAATGGACGCCGCCAACATCACCCACAGATCAAAGGACAAGAAAGCAGGATCAACCGAAATCGGACCAACAAGGCTGGCAATGCCAATGATGGCGAGCAGGTTGAACATGTTAGAGCCGATCACGTTACCCAGCGCAACATCCGCCTGACGGCGCAGGGCCGCCATCACCGTCGTGGCCAGTTCGGGCAGAGAAGTGCCCACAGCCACCAACGTCAGACCAATGACGGTATCACTGACACCATAAGTTTTGGCGATAACCGTCGCGTTTTCGACCAACAGACTGGCACCCAGTGGCAGACCAATCAGGCCCAGGATAAGGAAAACAGCGATACGCCACCCCGGCAGGTCGGGGTCAACGCCTTCGATCTCTTCTTCTTCGGCGGTGCCCGCGGCACAGGCAGCGCGATGGTCCTTGGCTTCCATCGCCTGATCGAACAGCACATAGGCCAAGGCAACCAGCAAAACGAGCCCGGAAATCCAGTCAAACACTCCGCGAAACGCCAGCGCGATGAACAGGATCGATCCCGCGATCATGTAGTTATAGGACTTTTTGGTATCGCATTCAGACGTATGCATCGTGGCCAGCAATGCAGGAATGCCCAGCACCAGCAGAATATTGGCCGTGTTCGACCCGACAACATTGCCAAGGGCAAGGCCGGGCGCGTCGTCCAATATCGCCTCGATGGCGATCAACAACTCAGGGGCAGACGTCCCAAAGGCCACAATCGTCAAACTGACGATCAACGCAGGCACACCCAGTCGCAGCGACAGGTTCACAGCGCCCTTGACCAAGGAATCCCCTGCCAACAACAAGATGACAAGACCAAGCCCGCTCAGCAGCCACGGCATCCATTCAGTCATTCACTTTTCCCTCGCCCGCAGGCACAGGGGCCTTTGCCAATACGGTAACGTCCGCAGTCGCATTTGGCCTTGTTCAGGCGTTTGCCGCCCAACCAATGAAGTTTTCCGAACATGGCAAGCACGCCCATAAAGACCAGAAACAGAATAACGATCTTTGAGAGCATATATTACAGTCCAAACTGGGCGTAGGCCGCCCGTTCTTCGACGGAACGGATCGTATCGCTTACCACCTGTGCCCCAAAACGGGCCAAAAGCGGGCGGCGCGCGCCATAGCTCCGGAGTTGCACCTTGTCGCCGAACCGTTCTTTCAACATCGGCTTTATGTGGCCAATGCCGTCAATCAACCCCAGGGCCAGCGCCTTTTTGGCGAGCCACACCTGGCCGGTGAACAATTCCGTATCCTTGTCCAACTTGTCGCCGCGTCGGGCCGTCACATGGTCGATGAAATTTGTGTGGATATCCTCCAGCAAGTCCTTGAGCCGTTCCACATCTTCCGGTTTTTCCGGGCTGAACGGGTCAAGCATGGATTTGGATTTTCCAGCCGTGTGAATGCGGCGTTCAACACCTTGGCGAACCATCAACTCATGTGCGCCAAACCCTGATGAAATAACACCGATCGAACCGATCATCGAACTGTCGTCGGCATAAATCTCATCCGCGGCCACGGCCAGCCAATACCCACCAGAAGCAGCGACATCTTCGACAAAGGCGATGACAGGAATGTCTTTTTCCGTTGCAAGACGACGGATGCGCGCCGCGATCAGTGACGATTGCACCGGACTGCCGCCCGGCGAATTGATCTCAAGCGCCACCGCGACAGGTTTGCCGCGCGCGAACGCCTTTTCAATAACGGGGGCAAGTGCGGCGTCATTCAACGCCCCACGACCGCCGCTTGCGATCATACCTTGCAGGCGGATGACAGCGACCGTTGGGTCAGACTTCAAAAAAGGGATATAACGTTTCATCTTAGCCCATGTAGATTGGTGCAGGGACCCAAACAAGGTCACGGACCAAACGAGTTGCAACTCGCGGCGTTATTGTCGAATGCGCCACCCTGTTTTGAATATCCACCCAACGGCGGTCAGACACAAACCGGTAAACCCGGCAATCGCCAACAAGGACAGACCGATGGGCACATCCGCCACACCAAAGAACGCCCAGCGAAAGCCGGAAATCAGGTACACAACCGGGTTGAACATCGAAATCGTCTGCCAGACCGGGGGCAGCATCGACACCGAATAAAACGACCCACCAAGGAACACCAACGGTGTTACGATCAGCAGCGGCACCAATTGCAACTGCTCGAAATTCCCCGCCCAAATGCCGATGATAAAGCCGAACAGCGCAAAGCTGATGCACGTCAAAACAAGGAACATGACCATCGCAAACGGGTGCGCGATCTGGATATCCACGAACAAGAACGAGGTGATCAGAATTATGATCCCAATAAACAGCGACTTGGTGGCCGCCGCCCCGACATAGCCCATCACAATTTCCAGAAAGTTAATCGGGGCCGACAACAACTCGTAAATCGTGCCGATGAACTTCGGGAAATATATCCCGAACGAGGCATTGGAAATGGCCTGCGTCATCACCGTCAGCATGACCAGTCCCGGTACGATGAACGCGCCGTAACTGACGCCTTCGACCTCGTCGATGCGGCTGCCGATCGCGGCACCGAACACCACGAAATACAGCGATGTGGACAGGACGGGCGAAATCACAGACTGCGCGAGCGTACGGAAAAACCGCGCCATTTCAAAAACATATATAGCGCGTATCGCAGACCAGTTCATGCCGCGTCCTCCGCATCCACTTTCACGAGCGAGACGAAAATATCCTCCAGGCTGGATTGGCGCGTCTCGACATCGACCAGTTGCAACCCGACCGCCGCCACATCGGTCAACAGTTTGGTGATGCCTGTGCGCTCGCTGTTGGTGTCGTATCCGTAAATCAGCGTCCAGCCGTCATTGCCAAGGGTCAGATCATATTCCGCCAGTTCAGGCGGGATCGCGGTCAAATGCGTCGCCAGTTGCACATACAACTGCTTTTTGCCCATGCGGCCCATCAGCTTTTCCTTGTCCTCGACCAACAGGATTTCACCGTTGTTGATCACGCCGATACGGTCGGCGATGGCTTCGGCCTCTTCGATGTAGTGGGTTGTCAAAACAGTGGTGACACCATCAGCCCGCAACTGTTCGACGATCTGCCACATGTCCTTGCGCAACTCGACGTCGACGCCCGCTGTGGGCTCATCCAGAAACAACACGCGCGGTTCGTGGGCCAGTGCCTTGGCAATCAGCACGCGGCGTTTCATGCCGCCCGACAAGGCGCGGATCTGGCTGTCGCGCTTGTCCCACAGGGAAAGGCGTTTCAGGATATCCTCTGCCACGCCGTCCTTGCGCGGCTTGCCAAACAGACCACGGGAAAAGCGTACCGTGTTGATGACCTTTTCGAACGGCTCAAGCGCGATTTCCTGCGGCACCAGCCCGATCAGGCTGCGCGCGGCGCGGTAGTCCGTCAAAATGTCGTGGCCCGCCACCGTCACCGTGCCGGACGTGGGCATGGTGATTCCGCAAATCGTGGAAATCAGCGTCGTCTTGCCAGCACCGTTCGGACCAAGCAAAGCGATGATTTCGCCCTCTTCGATGTCCAGGGACACACCCTTGAGCGCCTCAAAGCCGTCGGCATACGCTTTGCGCAGGTTTTTGATACTCAGGATGGGGGACATTGGACCTCTGGTGCTCAGAATTTGGGCACAGGTAACCCGCGCGGCCCCACGGGGCCAGCGCACAAACGCACAACGTGCTGTGCAGGGTTACTTTTTACCCGTCAAACGGCCCAGCCAGCCCTTTTTGCCTTCGCCGTCTTCACCCTCACTTGCGGCGTCTGCCTCTTCAGGAGGAGGACCTTCAAGGGAAAGCTGCAAGTTGTTGAAAAACTGGTCGGCCATCTTCTTGGCAAAGCCATCAATGATGCGGCTGCCCAATTGCGCCAGCTTGCCACCCACTTTGGCCTCAACGTCATAGCTTAGTGCAGTGCCACCATCGACGGCCTCCATGCGGACTTCGGCACCACCCTTGGCAAATCCCGCAGCTCCACCTTTTCCCTCACCGGTGATGGTCAGGCTCTGGTTTTCAACCATGTCCGACAATGTCACCTGCCCTTTGAACGTCGCCTTGACCGGGCCGACCTTTTGGGTAACCGACGCCTCAAACCCGTCCTCGGGGCTGCCCGTGACCTCGGTGGCACCGGGCACGCAAGCCTTGAGAACGTCGGGGTTCAGCAACGCGGCATAAACCTCGGCAGGTGATGCGGCGATCTGGCGGGTGTCGGACATTTGCATTTTCGGGCGCTCCCTTTGGACTTCTGTGACGCCAACCATAGCGCAGGTGTGCCAGCCGTACCACGCCGGAATCCGCCCGATTTTGCGTGACAGATGCGCGGTGCGTGATAGGGCTGTGCATATGACAGTTGGACGCCAGAACATCGCCGGGCTTGGCATCTTTTTCGTCCTGATTGGCGTGTTCAGCATCTCAATCAACGACCTGCTGATCAAGGAACTGTCAGGCAGCTACCCCTTGCACCAGATCGTGTTCACCCGGTCCGGGATCGGGATCCTGTTCAGCCTGATGATCGTACAATACGAGGGCGGCATGGGCATCTTGCGCACCACGCAGCCGTGGATGCACGCCTTGCGCGGGGTGTTGATCGTGATCGCGAACATGACCTATTTCGTGGCGCTGGCGGTGCTGCCGCTGGCAGATGCGACGGCGCTGTTCTTTGCAGCACCTTTGTTCATCACTCTGCTGTCGATTCCGATCCTTGGGGAAAAGGTGGGGCCACTCAGGCTCACGGCCGTAGCCATCGGCTTTGGGGGCGTTGTGATCATGCAACGGCCATGGGCAGACACCGGCGATCTTGACGTCAGCCGCATCGTTCTTTTGCTGCCTGTGCTGTCGGCGCTGACCTATGCATTGAACCAGTTGATGACACGCAAACTCGGCGTGACCAGCAAGGCCAGCGCCATGGCGGTCTATATCCAAGCGACGTTCCTGTTGGTGTCTGTGCTGTTCTTCATTGTGGCCGGTGACGGCCGGTTTGCAGACGGGGCAACGAACGGGTCGGTGATCTTTTTGCTGCGGGCCTGGGGTTGGCCGGCAGATACGGACCTGTGGGTGTTCGTGGGCCTTGGGGTCAACTCTGCGATCATTGGCTACTGCCTCAGCCAAGCGTACCGTCTGGCGGACGCGGCAACGATCGCGCCCTTTGAATATGTGGGGCTGCCGCTGGCGGTGTTCTGGGGTTTTTTCGTGTTCGGGGATCTGCCCGTAATAGAGGTTTGGGTGGGCATTGCCCTGATCCTCGGATCAGGGCTGTTCGTGTTTCTGCGCGAACGGCACAAGGCACGGATGCTGGCGCACGCACAGATCAAATCGCGGCACTGATACCTGCGCTGCGCGCCGATCAGCCGTCGATGTCGATAACCACCTTGCCCGTCGCCTTGCGACTGCGCAGCAGTTCCAGCCCATCATTGGCCTGTTCCAGCGGCAGCACATGGCTGACATGCGGTTTCAGCTTGCCCTGCGCATACCAGTCAAACAGCACGGCAAAACTGTCGGTCAGCACAGATGGGTTCACCCGCATATAACCGCCCCAGTAATAGCCGATCACAGTCAGGTTCTTGACCAACAAAATATTGGCCGGAATCTGCGGCACCGTCCCGCTGGCAAAACCCAAGGGCAGCAATCGCGCCTCAGGATTACAGGCCCGCAGGGCCGCATCAAACAGATCGCCACCGACAGGGTCATAAACAACATCGGCCCCGCCCAGCGCCTTTACGTCCGCGCGCAAATCACAAGTGTCGCTGTCCAGCAGATGATCGGCACCCGCCGCCTTGGCAATGGCCAGCTTGTCCGCGCCACGCGCGACGGCAATCACTTCGGCACCCATCAGCTTGCCCAGCTCAATGGCCGTCAGACCGACACCGCCCGACGCACCCAGCACCAACAACCGCTCACCTTGTTTCAGATGCGCCTTATAATCCAGCGCCACGTGGCTAGTTCCATAGGCGATCAAAAAGGCAGCGGCATCCACAGGCGGCATCGCATCAGGAATGGGCACGCAAATCTCTGCCGGCAGGGCGGCATATTCAGCCAGCCCGCCAAACCCGGAATAGGCTGCAACGCGCTGGCCCACCTGCAAGTGCGACACACCCGCGCCACGTGCCGTGATCGTGCCGCACATTTCCATGCCAACCGTCGCAGGCAAGGGCGGCTTTTCCTGATAGGTGCCCTTGACGATCAGCGTATCACCAAAATTCAGGCCACAGGTGTGGACCCGGATCAGAACCTGCCCCGAAGCGGGCTCAGGCATGTCCACGTCGCGCAGCGCAAGCGGCTGGCCCAGTTCGATAAGTTGCATGGCACGCATGGGCGGCTCTCCTCAGGTCTGAGGGGGCCGGTCAGTCGTCCGAACGCCCCATTTGCCAGACCACATAGCTGATTTGAACACAGCCGAACAGCAGCCCATTAAAGAACCACAGGATGAACAGCAGCAAAAACGCATCCTTGCTGCCCGCGCCATGACTGGCGATATCCATCACATCCCCAAGCCAAAGGATGGCGACAAAAACCGCCGACAAGGCAAAGCCAACGGCCGTGCTGTTCAGGAACAATCGGATAAGGGGGTTGGGGCCGTCATCATGCATGGACATAAAGATAGGGTTGGGGCCAACAAAGTACAAACGCAGGGCGTCAGTGATCCAAGCCTGTACAGAACACGCATCGCCAGAAATGCAGATCAATCGTCCAGCAATCCGGCCATACTGTACCCGGTCAACCAATTCTCTTTGTCCTCGGGCAATTGGCAGATGCGGGCATGATTGCGGGCATAACGTACAAAATCCGAACTGACCGCACAGACATCACGAAAGGACGCAGCCGCCTCTGCCGATTTGTCCATTTGCCCCAGATGCGCATAGCAGGCCGCGATCTGACCATAGGTGTGGGGCGGCGGATCTTCCCACGACAACATGATGTCCAGACACTCCTCATAGCGTTTCATCATGAACAGACATTCCGCCTTCGGCTCGAGTAGGAAATCCAGCATCTGCGGGTCTGCAACCAATGCCTCGTCCATGATCCTCAGGCCATCTTCATGCTGGCCCGCACCGTTCAACACAGATCCATAAACAATGCGCGACTGCACATCGTGGGGATTGATCCTAAGCGCGGATTCAATGTGGCGGCGGGCGCGATCACTGTCGCCCAGCCAGTAATACGTCTCTGCCACAAGCGTCAGAATGACCGGGTCCTGTTTGCCGTTCTTCAACGCCTCGTTCAGAAAGCTGCGGGCACGGGTTTCAGGATCGCCGTACCAGACCCCAAGGCTGAACAACGAATAGGCATAAAGATTGGCAAGAACCGCCTGCGCATGGGCATAGCTCGGGTCAATTGCCAGCGCTTTTTCCAGCGAACTGATCGCCCTTGGGTCCGTTCCCGCCGACGTCAGAAAAATCCACCTGCCCTGAAGGAACAACTCGTAGGCGGAATAATTCTTGGTGGATTTCCGCTGCGTGCGCTCGGAAATCGTGGCGCGCAAACGATTGGGCAAGACAGAGGCTATGGTTTGCGTGACCTCGTCCTGCACGGCAAAAATATCCTCCAGATCGCGATCATAACGCTCTGCCCACACGTGGCCACCATCGGCCACATCGATCAACTGCACCGATATGCGCACCCGTTGGCCCGCTTTCCTGACGCTGCCTTCAACCAAAAACTTCACACCAAGGGCAGCACCGATCTCGGTCACATCGCCGTGCTCACCCTTGAACGCAAACGAGGAATTGCGCGCCTTCACATGCAGATCGCGAAAGCGGCTCAACTCTGTGATGATGTCTTCGGTAATGCCATCGGAAAAATACTCCTGCTCGGGGTCTGCGCTCAGGTTCTTGAACGGCAAAACCGCCAGTGACGCCTGACGCGCGGCCTCAAGCGCAATGGGCTCTCTTATGGCCAAGGCTGTCGATTGCTCGGCACTGCGTTCGGTGGACTATCGATACACCTGAAACTCGCCCGACATGCCTTTCAGGGTGACAAGCCCGCCATCTGCAAACAGTATCTCAGACTTGTTGCGGATCTGCGCATAGACGGACTCCGAAATGCATACTCCGCCAGGGTCAGCAAAGCCCTGAAGACGGGCAGCAACATTCACACCGTCACCGTGAATGTCATCGCCCTCGACAATGATGTCGCCCAAATTGACAGCAATGCGAAACTGCAAACCGCGCAAATCGAGGCTTTCGGCCTCATTCAAATGCAGCGACATCTGTTTCTGAAGTTCGACCGCACATGTCGCCGCGTTCAACACGGATGAAAATTCCATCAGGAACGCATCGCCCATCGTTTTGATAATGCGCCCGCCATACAAACGCGACAAAGGCAGAAAGAAATTCTTTTCCAACTTCTTGAACAGGGTACGGGTGCCAACCTCGTCACGTTAAATATAGCCTGAATACCCAACCACATCTGCCATCACGATGGCAGCAAGACGACGCTCAGTCTGTTGTTCCATGCCCGCCCCCGTTCAACGGTCTTTTGCGCCTGACAAGGTTTACAGCATTGCGCACCCATCGTCAGTGACGGAAAATGTAGGCCGAACCGGGCCAAAACGGTAGCCTTTACAACACCCAAATGGATCGCAGGCGCTGGCAATACACGTCACGACATGCAAGAAATCTTGCGTTTTTCATGATCCGGCCTCACCCTCAAAGCATGCGCACATCAAGGAGACGCCCGTCATGAGCGACCGTAAACTGTACCTCGGCCCCCTGACTGACAACCGGCGATGGGACATGGTGGATATCCGCCCGGACGACATATTCGTCGTCACCCCTCCAAAATGCGGAACCACCTGGACACAGACCATCGTGGCCTTGCTGCTGTCCGGCGATCCTGATGTCGAAACCGAATTGTCGGTTAAAATGCCATGGGTCGACATCCGAATCCGCGAAATGCCCGAAGTGGCCGCGCGGCTTGCTGCCATGACCCACAGGCGCAGCATGAAAAGCCATACGCCCATGGACGGATTGCCACTGGACGATCAGGCCCATTACATCTGCGTGTTTCGCCACCCGCTAGATGCGCATTTTTCATATCGCAAACACGTGCGCAACATCCCGATGCGGTGGTTCGACACGTGGTACCCTGAGGACGACGCCGAAGGGATCACTTTTCGCCGTTTCCTTGACGGCGGTGCCGAAGGGTTCGACGGCGATGCCATGCCACTGGCCCACATTATCCAACATTACAAAGCCGCCGCAGCCCTTGCCGACCGACCCAACGTGTCACTGCTCCACTACGCAGACATGAGCAAAGATCTGGCAGGCACCTTTGCCAAACTCGCGGACGTGCTGAACATATCGCATTCACCCGACGTGATGGCGCAGCTGGTGCAGGCCGCAACCTTCGACAATATGAAAGCGAACGCAGAACGCTATGCACCGTCCGGGGGCAAAGGGTTCATGAAATCAGATTCTGATTTCTTTCACAGTGGCACCAGCGGCAAATGGGATGGAAAACTGAACAAGGCAGAACTGACAGCCTATGACGCAATGATGGACGCGCATCTGACGCCCAGGCAACGCACATGGTTGGAGTTCGGCTCTGACACATAAGCGCAGGACAAAGGGCCGTCTGTCGTCTGGCGTGGGTCCATAACGCGCACCCAGCGCGCATTAACCCCAGCTTAACAAACCCCACCGCACGCTGCGTTAACCTGCCGCCTTTGGGCAAATCGTATGCCACGCGGTGCACAGGTTGTGCACGCCCAGTGTACGGGCCGTGCATCGCCGATTCCCTTTATTTTTATGGCGTTAACGCGTGGAAAATGACGTGCCGTCACACAGAGCGCAAAATGCACCTGCGAACGTTGCGCCTCAGAACGCCTCGGGGCGCGCCTCGCGGGCCATGTGATCCAGAACTGCATTCACGAAACTGGGCTCTTTCCCGTCAGGAAAGAACGCACGCGCGACATCGACATATTCGGTAATGACCACCTTGGGCGGCGTGGCTTGATCACGAAACTCCGCCCCGGCGGCACGGAACAAGGCGCGCAATGTGGGATCAATCCGGGCAATCGGCCACTTGGCGACCAACCCGCGATCCGTCATCTGATCAATCGGGGCCTGATAGTTCACGGCATCATCCATGATGCGCTCAAAATGGGACGGATCGCCCTCTGTCATTTCGTCGCCGTCATAGGTGGCACCAAACCGGTGATCCATGAACTCGACCTTGATCTGGTCGACCGTCTGGGCCGAATGCTCCATCTGGAACAGGGCCTGCACAGCATAAAGCCGCGCTGCGGATCGCATCTTGCGTTTTTGATTGCCCGATAGGGTCATGTGGTGGTGGACCTTGTGTTGCCAGCCAGTTGATACTCATCAGAGGCCGGTTTGAAACCGACCCCCTTGGTCTGGCGGCCCCACTTACGGCCGAGTGCGATCAGGTGCAAGGCCGCAGCTGCCGCGCCGCCCCCTTTGTTTTGTTGCTTGGGGTCCGCGCGCACGTCGGCCTGCGCCACGGTTTCGACCGTCAAAATGCCGTTCCCAATGCAAAGCCCTTGCAAACCAAGGAGTTGCAGGGCGCGCGAACTGTCGTTGCACACAGTCTCGTAATGCGTCGTCTCGCCCCGGATCACACAGCCCAGCGCAACATAGCCATCGAAATCAGACAATCGTTCGGAAATCCCGATGGCCGTGGGAATCTCCAACGCACCGGGCATTTCGATTAGATCCCATGTGGCACCCGCCGCCTCGATCGCTGCCTTGGCACCGGCGACCAGATTGTCGGCAATCGCCTTGTAATAGGGCGACACGACGATCAACACCTTTGTTGGGCGATCAAAGCTGGGGGTGTCCAGCACGTGATGTTCAATGGATGCCATTTCTACTCTCCCAGGATCGGACGAGTGCCGACAATCTCGATGCCATAGGCCTCAAGCCCGATATAGGTGGTACGCGGACTGTCAGTCAGCAACACAAGCCGGGTCAGGCCCATATTGCTCAGCATCTGGGCACCAAGGCCTGTGTTCTTGACGATGCGCGGGCCAGCTTCTTCTTCTGCAAACAAGGACTTGCGCGGTTCGCGGAACAGGCAAACAACGCCACGACCTTCTTGCGCAATGAGTTCCATGGCGCGGGGCAACTCACCCACGGGCTTATCACTCAGACCCAGAATATCGGTGACTTCAGCCAGTGCATGCGTGCGCACCAAAACAGGTGCATCGGTGCTCAAATCGCCCTTTGACAGGGTGACATGCTCAATCCCGTGGGTCTGATCGGTATAGATACGCATATGCCACTCACCGCCATGCTGGGACGTGACCATGCTGTTGCTGGTCTCAACGACCAGATTGTCATGACGGCGACGATAGGCAATCAGATCACTGATGGTGCCAATTTTCAGACCGTAAGTTTTTGAATAAGCGACCAGATCGGGCAAGCGGGCCATGGTCCCATCATCATTCATGATCTCGCAGATCATCGACGACGGGTAATGTCCTGCAAGCCGGGCAATATCGCACCCCGCCTCCGTATGACCGGCACGGACCAACACCCCCCCCTTGCGGGCACGCAACGGAAACACGTGGCCCGGCGTGGCCAGATCGGCAGGGGTGGCCTGCGGATTGACCAGGGTGGAAATGGTCAGCGCGCGATCCGCCGCCGAAATGCCCGTGCTGACACCCTCACGGGCTTCAACAGACACTGTGAACGCCGTCTCATGGCGGGACGAATTGTGCATCGCCATCATCGGCAAGCCCAATTCATCGACCCGCTCGGACGGCAACGTGACACAGATCAGTCCACGGCCATGGGTCGCCATGAAGTTCACCGCCTCCGGCGTGGCAAAATTGGCCGGGATGATCAAATCACCCTCGTTTTCGCGATCTTCATGATCAACCAAGATGAACATACGACCAAGACGCGCCTCTTGAATGATCTCTTCAATCGGCGAAATGGCAGTGGCAAGATCAGTCTCAACAGGACCGGGAGTTTCAAAGCTCATGGATCACCTTTAGCAGTGCGTGTTCTGCGACATAAAGGAAGCCCTACAACATTGCCAGTGCAGCGCCGCGCTCAATCGCACAGCGTATGCGCTTCTCTGTTTTGAAAAAAGCCTCCCCGAAGGACCGGAAAGCCAACAGCGCAAGGGGCCATGTTGCGAGAACGCTCAACAAAAGCGGCAAAATGACGTCAGGTCGACAGACCTGTCCGCAGGGCTCAACCAGCCTCGGCCAGTCGCGCGACGTAGCGCGCCAGGGTATCAATCTCCAGATTGACCATATCGCCCAGCTTCACATCGCCCCATGTGGTCACCTCTTTGGTGTGCGGGATAAAGTTGATGCCAAACACTGCCCCCTCCACCTCGTTCACTGTCAGCGATGTGCCGTTCAGGGCAACAGACCCTTTGGGGGCAATAAAACGGGCCAAATCATCCGGCGCACGCAATTGCACACGGGTGCTGTCGCCTTCGTCGACCACGGACACGACCTCGGCCACGCCATCCACGTGGCCAGAAACAATGTGACCCCCCAATTCATCCCCAACCCGCAAGGCGCGTTCCAAGTTTACGCGCTTGCCTACGACCCAAGCCGACAGATTGGTCTTTGAAACCGTCTCGGCGCTGATCTGCACGTCGTACCAATCCGGGCCCAGATCGACGACCGTCAGGCACACGCCATCCGACGCGATCGATGCGCCCAAATCAATGCGCGCGGTGTCATAGCCGGTTGCGATGCGCACGCGCAGGTCCCCTTCTTGCTTGAGATCACGCAGGGTGCCTATATCGGTGATGATGCCAGTGAACATAACGCCTACCTTTTCGCTTGTACCGCTGAGGTAGCGGCGCAACCGCCGTAGGGCAAGTGTGCCATGGATTGTGAAAATGACCATGCTCGGCCATAAAATCGCCCAAGTCAGATGTTCATCATGCATCAACGTATTCTGGCGATCAGGAGAACCATGACACAACCAAGCCCAAAAGACCGCGTGTTCCTGTTCTTGCAAGGACCACACGGACCCTTTTTCAACAGCCTTGGCGCGATGTTGCGCCGGGCTGGGGCAACAGTGTGGCGCGTCGGCTTCAATGCAGGCGACCGTGCCTTTTGGTTTCATCCGCACAGCTATATCCCCTTTCGTGGCACGTCTGCGGACTGGGAAGACACCTTTTGCAGTCTGCTCGATGCAAAAGGTGTCACGGACATCGTCCTTTATGGCGACGTCCGCCCTATTCACGCCCAGGCCGTGGCCGAGGCGAAACGGCGCGGGATCATCGTGCACGTGTTCGAAGAGGGATACATGCGCCCCTATTGGGTCACTTACGAGCGCGACGGTGCCAACGGAAACTCGCGCCTGATGGAAATGAGCGTCGCGCAGATGCAGCAGGCGCTGGCGCTATCAGACATGGAAGCCCCCCTGCCCCCCGGACACTGGGGTGACATGCGCGAGCATGTATTTTATGGCGCTCTGTATCATTGGTTCGTGATGTTTCGGAACGGAGAGTACCGAAATTTCCGCCCCCACCGCTCGCTCAGCGTGGCACAGGAATTCAGACTCTATATCCAACGCCTGCTTTTGATGCCCTTTCACACGCTGGACCGGATACAGGCGACCATGCGCATTCGTTTCGGCGGATTTCCATATCATTTGGCGCTACTGCAGCTCGAACATGACAGCAGCGTTCAGGAACATTCGCCGTTCACGTCAATGACCGAATTTCTGGAACTCGTGATCCGCGGCTTTGCCGAAGGGGCCCCTGAACACCATCACCTTGTCATCAAGGCGCATCCGCTCGAAGACGGGCGCGCTCCGATCCGACGCAGCATACGCACCTTGATGCGCGAATTGGGGCTTGAGGGCCGCGTCCACTTCGTACGCGGTGGTAAGTTGGCCCAACTGCTCAACGATGCGCGCACTGCGGTTACTGTGAACTCCACCGCCGCCCAACAAGTGCTGTGGCGCGGTATCCCTCTCAAGGTGTTTGGGCGCGCAGTTTTTGCAAAACCCGAATTTGTCAGCGACCAGCCCATGGCCGCATTCTTTGCAGGAGCCACCCGCCCCGACAACAAGGCTTACAAGGACTACCGCCGTTACCTGCTGGAAACCAGCCAGTTGCCCGGCGGATTTTACTCTGCACGCGGGCGGCGCCAGTTGATGCGACAGGTGGTCGATATGATGCTCTCGGGCGAAGACCCCTATGATGCTCTTGCATCCGGTACCGCGGCCCCAAGGCAACAGTTGCGGTTGGTGACGTGAGGCACACAACCCCTGTGGCTAGATTTTATCGTCCTGATCCGGTAGCTTAAAAGTAGACCAGCGATGAACATACATCGCGGAACAAAATAAATACAGTGTGGGTCAACCCGCATTTTGAGGCAGAACAAGAACAGGTCGAGGAGACCGAGTAGTGATTTTCCAGTCATTCCGCTGGGCACGCGCAGGTGCGCTTTTGGCTATTGTTGGCATTCTGTCCTCGTGTGGATTGCCCCAAGCCGGCCCTAACAAACGCGAAATCTATGCAGGGTCCGTCCAGAAAGAGGGCGACGCATTCATTGTCGCCGTCAATGATCGCGTCACACGCGCGACCGCTGTAACGCCCGCCTTGGGCTTCAGCGAAGAGTTTATAAACGCTGGCGTGATCGGGTCAGATACAATTCGTCCCGGCGACATCCTCGGTCTCACGATCTGGGAAAACGTGGATGACGGTTTGCTTGCCGGCGAGGGTCAAAACTCGACCATTCTCAACGAAGTACAAGTTGACGGTGCTGGCTTTATCTTTGTGCCCTACGCAGGCAGCATCCGTGCCGCCGGAAACTCGCCAGAGGCCATCCGCCGTATCATCACCGCCAAACTCGATGAACAGACACCAGACCCCCAAGTCCAGGTGCGCCGCCTTGCAGGTGACGGATCAACGGTTTCGCTGACAGGTTCGGTCGGTGGACAGGGCGTTTACGCTATCGAACGGCCGACGCGGACACTGTCGACCATGCTTGCCCGCGCGGGCGGTGTCACGATCGTGCCCGAGATTGCACAGATTACTGTGATCCGCGGCGATATGCGCAGCAAGATCTGGTTTCAGGACCTCTATGAAAACCCCGACCTCGATATTGCCCTGCGCGGTGGCGACCGCATTCTGGTCGAAGAAGACACACGTTCTTTTACCGCCATGGGTGCAACAGGCGGACAGGCCCGTGTCCCGTTCTCGTCCCAAAACCTAAGCGCTCTGGAAGGGCTCGCACAGGTCGGTGGCTTGCAGTCGTCCAGAGCCGATGCGACTGGCATTTTCGTGTTCCGCAATGAACCCGCTGAAATTGCCAACTCTGTGCTGGGGCGCAGCGATCTGGTTGGCGCTCAGCGTCTGATCTATGTGTTGGACCTGACCCAGCCGAACGGCATGTTCCGGGCCCGAGATTTTGTGATCCGCGACGGCGACACGATCTACGTGACCGAAGCTCCATACGCTCAGTTCACCAAGATCATATCCGCCCTGGCCGCTCCGCTGACGACCGCTGGCAGCATTTCGAGCCTGACCGGCAACTGACGCCAAAGGCATCTGTCGTGAGCCATGCCCAAAATACAGCCGTCGGACCTGCAAAGGCCCGGCGGCTTTTCGTATATAACGGCGGGTTTCTCAAACAGACCCGCGTGCGGCGCATTCTGACCCTTGCAGGCTATCGGGTATCGCTGGGCCTGCCGGGACCGGACGATCTGGTTGGCATTTGGGGCAATTCCCCAACGGCCCATCGTGGGCTGTCCGTCGCAGCCCGGCGCAATACGCCCGTGGTTCGGATCGAGGACGCGTTTCTGCGATCGCTGTTTCCAGGCCGCACAGGGGCGATGCCTCTTGGATTGCTGATCGACCACAAGGGCGCGCATTTCGATCCACAACGCCCCTCAGACCTCGAAGAGATATTGGCCACGCATCCGCTGGACGACACGGCACTCCTGAACCGTGCGCGCGGCGCAATGGCCCGCATGGTCGAGGCGCACCTGACCAAATATACCGCCTTTGACCCCGACGCGCCTGTGCCTGATTCCGGCTATGTGCTGGTGATCGACCAAACGCGCGGCGATGCATCTGTCACGGCGTCAGGCGCGGATCGCAACCGGTTTCTGGAAATGCTGTTCGTCGCCCAAGACGAACACCCCAGCGCGCGCATTTATATAAAAACGCACCCTGAAACGGCCCAAGGGCTACGCGACGGCTATTTTCGCGCCGACGATTGCAACGACCGGGTGCATCTGCTGACGGACACCGTCAGCCCATGGGCCCTGATGGAAGGGGCCATCGCAGTCTATACCGTGTCATCCGGCATGGGGTTCGAAGCGATCCTTGCCGGGCATAAACCGCGTGTGTTCGGCCAGCCGTTTTATGCAGGATGGGGCCTGAGTGTGGATGAATTTCCCGTGCAGCGCCGCCAACGCAAGCTGACACGCGCCCAACTTTTTGCAGGCGCGATGATGCTGTACCCCAAATGGTACGACCCGTTTCGGGACTGTCTTTGCGAATTGGACACCGCCATCGAAACGCTGGCCGCGGACACGCGGGCATGGCGCGCCGATCGTCGCGGATGGGTCGCCAGTGGCATGCGGCTGTGGAAACGAAAACCGCTGCAACAGGTGTTTGGTCGCCATAAGGCAATGGTGTTCGAGGACGATCCGGCCCGCGCACGCGCCACGGGCCGTCCCTGGATGGTGTGGGCAGGCAAAGCGCAAGTGGGCCACGAGAGTGCAACACGGGTCGAGGATGGTTTCTTGCGCTCGCGTGGGCTGGGCGCTGAACTGGTGCCGCCCTTGTCCCTCGTCTGCGATGATCTGGGCATCTACTATGATCCCAGCCGCCCCAGCCGCCTTGAAACCCTGATCCAGTCGCGCCGCACCTTACGCCCCGATCAAGCCCTGCGCGCCGAACGCCTGATGACCGCACTCACGCGGGACAAAGTCAGCAAATACAATTTGGGCGGAGCCCTGCCCGATCTGCCAGATGGCCCGCGCGTTCTGGTCGTCGGACAGGTCGAAGATGACGCGTCGATCACCACCGGTGCCGGTGCAATCTGCGCAAACCGCGCCCTGCTGATGGCTGCGCGCACGGCCCACCCAGATGCCACGCTGATCTACAAACCCCACCCAGATGTAGAAGCAGGGCTGCGCACAGGTGCATTTGATGCCGATGCAATCGCAGATGTGGTTGCCAATCACACCGACATCACAGCCCTGCTGGATGAGGTCGACACCCTATGGACGATGACGTCCCTGACGGGCTTTGAGGCGCTGTTGCGCGGCGTTGCCGTCGTCACAACCGGTGCGCCGTTCTATGCAGGCTGGGGATTGACAGAGGATCGGGGGGATGTCCCCCCGCGCAGGCGGCAGGACATCCCCCTGATGGGCCTCGTTCACGCCACGCTGATCGATTATCCGCGCTATTTCGACCCTGTGACGCGCCTGCCCTGCCCTGTCGAATTGGTGGTAGAACGATTGGCCAAAGGGGACGTACCGCATCCCGGCTGGTCCAACCGCGCCTTGTCAAAACTTCAGGGGATACTGGCCAGTCGCGCGCATATGTGGCGTTAAAGGGCGCGTGTCCATTCATGGCAAATGTCTGCGCCGACCTGACGGCACGATACCAGATCAAAGCGGGCGGCATCGCCCAACTTGCTCAGCCCAAGCGCGCCTATGTTTGGCAGGCCTTCTGCCCCGATGGCCAGCCCTGCGGTAAACCCGACCAGCCGATCCACGAGGTCCGCTTCGATCAGAGCCGCGGCAAGGGCGCTGCCGCCTTCGCAAAACACGCGGGTCAGGCCGTACGTGCCCAGTTGTTGCAGAACATCGTGCGGGTCAAGCTGGCTGCCCTGCGCCGCACAGGGCAGCAAATGCGCCCCAAGATCACGCCAGGATTGCTGGCGCATCGGTTCCGCATCCCGTCCATGACATAGAACCACGGGCACCTCTCGGGCTGTGCGCGCCAACGTCCCCAGCAACGGCAGATCAAGACGGCGCGAGACAACAACCCGCGCAGGCTGATGCGCCACGCCCATTCCACGCACGGTCAGTGACGGATCATCATGGCGCGCTGTACCGCCGCCGACCATCACTGCATCATGGCGGGATCGCATGGCGTGCACGACACGGCGCGCCTCTGGCCCGGTGATCCACTGGCTTTCACCTGTGCCTGTCGCGATACCGCCATCAAAACTGCTGGCAAGTTTCAATGTAACAAGCGGGCGACCCTGTTCGACCTTGAGCAGGAAACCCGACAGATCGGCCTGCGCCTCGTCGGTGCACAGCCCTGTTTCGACGACAATGCCCGCAGCCTCAAGGCGCGCGGCACCCGCACCATCGACGCGGGGATCGCTGTCCTTGAGGGCGATAACCACACGCGCAATGCCTGCAGAAATCAGCGCATCCGCACAGGGCGGCGTCTGGCCATGATGGGCACATGGTTCAAGGGTGACATAGGCTGTTGCACCGCGCGCGGCATGGCCCGCCTGAGACAGGGCCTCAGTCTCGGCATGGGGTCGCCCACCCGGTTTGGTCCATCCACGCCCGATGATACGCCCGTCGCGCACGATAACGCACCCCACAGCCGGGTTGGGCGCAGCGTTGCCCTGCCCGCGCCGGCCCAAACTGAGGGCCAGACGCATAAATCGGGTATCGGCGGCTCCGCTCACTCTTCAGAGGGGATGTCGGGCCGCAATTCCTGCACGAACTTATCAAAGTCATCGGCAGCTTGGAAATTCTTGTAAACGCTGGCAAAGCGCACATAGGCGACCGTATCAATCCGCTGCAATGCTTCCATAACGATCTCGCCGATCGTTTTGGACGGGATATCGGTTTCACCCATCGATTCAAGACGGCGCACAATGCCTGAAATCATCTGGTCGATCCGCTCTGGATCAATCGGGCGTTTCTGCATCGAGATACGGATAGACCTTTCCAGCTTGTCGCGATCAAAGTCCTCGCGTTTGCCGTTGGATTTTATCACCACAAGGTCGCGCAACTGGACGCGTTCATACGTGGTAAATCGGCCGCCACAGGCCGGGCAAAAGCGACGGCGCCGGATCGAAACGTGATCCTCCGCTGGCCGGCTGTCTTTTACCTGAGTGTCAATATTGCCGCAAAACGGACAGCGCATTGTCCATCCCCCTATCAAAAACCTGCCTGTAGTGGGGTTTGTCCCCCATTACACGAAACTATAGGGGCTAGACTAGGTTTTGGGTAGTGCAGAAATGACACCCCTACATACGCTGTGTCATTTCCGAATCTCCGTCTGTTTAGTTGCGGATTACCTCGTTTGGCCCGGTGCGGATGCGCACACTGCCCGATTGACGGCAAATGGCGTTTGCATGGGTCATGCTGTGTGTCTCGCCAGCCTGACGCACACCGCGCGAGTACGAGGTAAACGCGCCATCGACAGGTATGGTGGTGAAAATGACGGACTTACGGCCGGACATGGACTGCGATGGACCGCGGGGAACCTTTACATAGATATCGCCCCCGCTTTGACCCAACACCCGTTTCGTATAGATGCCAGCGGCGCACCAGATCTGCGAACTTCCGGCACCACTGGCCTCGACCACTTCGAACGTGTTTGCATCGATTGCTACAACCGGCAGAGTATAGCGCTCGCGGATCGACTGCGCGTTTGCAGGTGCCAACGTCGTGATAGTCAGTGCGGCGGCAACCGCCAAACGAGAGATTTGATTGATCATGATAGCCACCTTTTTCCCTCTATAGTTTAGGAAATTATCAGCTTAGGTAAAATCACATATGCGCCAGGACATGGCGATCTATTCAACCGCACGCCCTGATCCACAAATAGCGCCACCCACCCAACATGAACGCCAGTTCGACGCCTCCGCCCACTTTAGCGAACGAGAATTCGCAGACGCGGCGTGTCACGGCACAGGGCATAAGCATGACTGACGGTAAAGACTTGGCCCGCACGTCGCACACCTTGGGTTACGGACGAAAATGCGTTCTCAACTGCTTGAGTGGTGAAGATCACGCTTTTGCGCCCCGGCTCTGCACGCGAGTCACCGCGCCCTTGCAGGATATACAGCGACCCATCCCGTTGACCCAACGTGTCACGCGCATAGATGCCTGCGGCACACCACAGTTGCGTTCCACCTGCGCCATCTTTTTCAACCACTTCGAACGTGTTTGCGTCCATAGGATAAACGGGAATATCGAAACTCTCGCGCATGGCTATACCCTGTGAAAATGCGGGCAATGGCGCGATCATCACGACAGCAACACAGGCGGCTAGGCTGGTTCGAAACATATTCGCTCTCCCTTTGCGGGTGGGTGTAATACGGGGCCAAGATATAGCCAAGGCCGTTACGGCGTCACGACCCGCACATGGATCAGAGTTTCCCACTGCGATCTACACAGTGCATTCGCATGCCCCATGGAAAACACCTGGCCCGCCGTGCGTACCCCTTGAGATGTCGATTTCACGGAATTGGCAACCGGGGCCGTCGTAAAGATCACGCTCTTGCGCCCGGGAAAGGCTTCAGAATCTCCGCGAGCCTTTAAAATGGTAAGGTTCCCACCGCTCACATTCAGGTAGTCGCGCGCAAAGATCGAAGCCGCACACCACATCGATGTTCCGCCTGCCCCTTGGTTTTCGATCACCTCAAAGCTGGTAGCGTCGATGGCGCGCACCGGGATGACGATCCGTTCTCTCAAAAAAATGGACTGAGCCGTGGAAACGGCAGGCCATGCAAGCGCAAGTCCCAGAACAACAGACAAAATGGGTTTTTTCATTGCATCACTCCTGTTGCATTCAACCATAGCGCAAACGGATGTGCAGGTGAATTGAACTTTGTGCGTGAGGTCAGGCCAGATGCGCCGCCACGTGCCGGGTCTTGGGCGCGTCACGATGTTCGAACAGGTATATGCCCTGCCACGTGCCCAACGCCAACGTCCCGTTTGTGACCGGGATGTGCAGACTGACAGGCAGCAAGGCCGCCTTTATATGGGCGGGCATGTCATCGGGTCCCTCGTAGGTGTGGGTCAAATAAGCCATCGACGGATGCGTTGTCGGCGGCACCAAGCGTTTGAAAAACGCTTTGAGGTCGGCTTGCACCTCCGGGTCTGCATTTTCCTGAACAAGAAGCGAGCACGACGTGTGCTGCACAAACAGGGTCAGCAGGCCTGTGCCCTGCGCCCATGCAGTCACGTCGCGGGTAAATTCGTAAAGGCCTTGGCCAGTTGTATGCAGGGTAAAAGTGGTCTGGCGGGTCATGACCGGTCCGGGATCATCGGAAAATCCGGTCGCCCTGTTCATCGATCATCTGCTTGGCCTTGATGATCGACACGGATTCCGCCTCGTCCAGACTTCCGATCGTATCTGCACGCACAAGGATATGGGTGCGCGTTTCGCCGTCGATGTCTTTTTCGATGCGGGCAGAGACGCGATAAGACGATCCTTCGCGGATCAGGGTCGGAGTGATCACATACTCTTTGTAGGTTTCCGCGTCCGCTGTGGGATCCGTTTCAGCGCGGCCACCACCCCCAAACAACTTTTTGAAGAACGACATCAGGTACCTCAAGACTGTTGGTAACTTCCCTGCCCAACGCGGTCACGTCAGGCAGGGGCACGAAGGTCACTGATCGAGGAACGAGCGCAGCTTGCGGCTTCGGCTTGGATGCTTGAGCTTACGCAGCGCCTTGGCTTCGATCTGGCGGATACGTTCGCGGGTCACGCTGAACTGCTGGCCAACCTCTTCGAGCGTGTGGTCGGTGTTCATACCGATACCGAAACGCATCCGCAGCACACGTTCTTCACGCGGGGTGAGCGAGGCGAGCACGCGGGTCGTCGTTTCCTTGAGGTTTTCCTGAATGGCGCTGTCCAGTGGCAGAACGGCATTCTTGTCCTCGATGAAATCACCAAGCTGGCTGTCTTCCTCGTCCCCGATGGGGGTTTCGAGGCTGATCGGCTCCTTGGCGATTTTCATCACCTTGCGGACCTTTTCCAAAGGCATTTGCAGTTTTTCTGCCAATTCCTCTGGGGTCGGTTCGCGGCCGATTTCGTGCAGCATCTGGCGTCCTGTACGGACCAGCTTGTTGATCGTTTCGATCATATGCACAGGAATACGAATGGTACGTGCCTGATCCGCGATGGACCGCGTGATCGCCTGACGTATCCACCATGTGGCGTAGGTCGAGAACTTGTAGCCGCGACGATATTCGAACTTATCGACGGCCTTCATCAGACCGATGTTACCTTCCTGAATGAGGTCAAGGAACTGCAGGCCACGGTTGGTGTATTTTTTGGCGATAGAGATGACGAGGCGCAAGTTCGCTTCGACCATTTCCTTTTTCGCCTGACGCGCTTCTTTTTCGCCCTTCTGGACCTGCTGCACGATGCGGCGGAATTCAGAAATATCCAGACCGACATACTGACCGACTTGGGCCATGTCGCTACGCAGTTCTTCGACCTTGTCAGTCGAACGTTCGATAAACATCTGCCAGCCGCGACCGGATTTGCCGCCCATTTCCTCGAGCCAGCCGGGATCCAGTTCGCGCCCCCGATAGGCATCGACGAATTCCTTGCGGTTGATGCGCGCCTGATCGGCCAGTTTCACGATGGCACTATCAATCTGCATGATACGGCGGTTGATGCCGTATAGCTGGTCAATCAGCGCCTCGATCCGGTTGTTGTGCAGGTGCAAATCATTGACCAACAGAACAATTTCAGCGCGCAGTTTTTGATATGTCGCCTCGTCACCTTTGGAAAACGACGCGTCCTCATTCAGGGTTGCCGAAATACGGCTGTCCTGCATTTCGGACAGCATGGCGTAGTCATTGGCAATGATATCCAGCGCTTCGAGAACCTGAGGCTTCAGCGCTGCTTCCATCGCGGCCAGCGACATGTTGGCCTGTTCATCTTCGTCGTCATCGTCGTCTTTGGCGATAGGATGGCCATCTGCGTCCAACTCGGGGGTGTCATCGGCCTTGGTATCTGTGTCGCCAGCCGGAGCAGCAACAACAGGTTCTGAAACGCCCTCGCCCTCTTCGCCCATCTGGTTGCCGAATGTCGCCTCAAGGTCGATCACATCGCGCAACAAGATTTCTTCGGTCAGAAGTTCGTCGCGCCAGATGGTGATGGCCTGAAACGTCAGTGGGCTTTCGCACAAGCCCAGGATCATTGTGTTGCGACCGGCCTCGATCCGCTTCGCGATGGCGATCTCGCCCTCGCGGCTCAGCAACTCAACACTGCCCATTTCGCGCAGGTACATCCGCACAGGGTCATCTGTCCGGTCGAGTTTTTCCTGGCCGGTGGACCCGAGCGTCAGATCCCGGGTGCCTTCGGTGGTTGTCACATCGGTCGAGCCTTTTTGCTCTTCCTCTTCGGCCTCTTCATCTTCGATGATGTTGATGCCCATTTCGGACAGCATCGACATCACGTCTTCGATTTGTTCGGAACTGACCTGATCAGGGGGCAGCACGGTGTTCAGCTGGTCGTAGGTAATATAGCCCTTCTCGCGGGCTTCGCCGATCATCTTTTTGACTGCGGCCTGACTCATATCGAGCGAATGCTCGTTGTCCTGGTCGTCAGTCTTGGCGTCTTCGTTTGTATCTTTTGCGGCCATGCTGGGCTCCTTTATCAGGGCTCCTAAGTGATTCGGCTTCCCGAATCACTATGAGAATCATTTCGTCTTCTGGGTGATTCGGCCACCCTCTTACATGCATTTTCCTAAGGATTCGCGGCCAAAACGCATCACCGCTTTGGCTTGGAATAGCTTATTTGGTCCATCAGCGTCGCAAAGGCGTCCCGTTCGCTGCGACTGATTCGTGCGCCGTTCGCACCTGTATCGTATTCTGCGTTGTCCTCTTTGCCAGAACGGCTTGCGTTATCTGCCGCCGCAGCGGCTTGGCTGAGCCGCCAAGTCACCCCTTCATCCGCGACTCCTTCAAGGTCTTGCACCGCATCTGCGATTTCAGCATCCAGTCCCTTGGCCGCGCTTAGCTTGGCCAATTCCTCGGCCACGGTCATGCGAGCCATATCGCTGTCGCCTGGGCTGCGGATACAAGGTACGATTGCCACATGGCGCGAACCCATCAGGTTATCAAGGGCATCGGGCCCCAGTGCGTTCAAAATCTTTTCGCGCAACACCTCGCTCCCTTCATGTCCATGGCGCAGAATCAGATCGCGCAGAACAGCGTGATCGGGGTCGCGACAGGTCAGGGCCGATAGCCCGCTTTCAAAATCAACCGAAACATCGGGGGTGCAAATCAGGGCGGCCAGAATGACCGCCTCGCGCAGATAGACGCCCATGTTGGCGTCTCCTGACACCAGCGCAGACATTTTCGTGCTGGGCATCGGGGTTGGCGGCGCTTGCCAGCCACCACGCCCACCACGGTTGAACGATCCGGCCCCGGAACGGGCGGCTGGGGCGCGTTTGGCGCGGAACAGATCCCAGCGCAGGTCTTTGATTTCCTGACCATAGTGCTGGCGGATCGAGGGATCCTTGATCAGCATAATCTTGTCGCGCAAGCTCTTGTCGAGGGACGCCTTGCGTTCCGGGCTGTCGAACACGCGCCCTTCGGTCTCGCGCTGCCACAACAGGCGCACCATTGGGATGGCGTCGTCCAACAACTTTTGCAGCGCACCCGCACCTTGAGACTTCAGCAGATCGTCGGGATCCTGACCTTCGGGCATGAGAGCAAAGCGCAGAGATTTGCCTGCCTCAAGCGCTGGCAGTGCCAGATCAATCAGGCGCATGGCCGCGCGCAGGCCCGCATTGTCACCATCCAGCGCGATGATCGGCTCGTCCGCAATACGCCACAGCATGGCAAGCTGATGTTCGGTAATCGCCGTTCCCAGTGGCGCGACAGAGGCCCCAAACCCATGTTCGCCCAAAGCGATCACGTCCATATACCCCTCGGCCACAATCAGTGGCTGGCCCTTGCCGGCCGCCGTACGCGCGGGAGCGTGATTATACAGGCTGCGCCCTTTGTCGAATAGTTCGGTTTCGGGCGAGTTCAGGTATTTGGCATTGTCGTTCGGGTCCATCGCGCGCCCGCCAAAAGCAGTGCAGCGCCCACGCGCATCGCGGATCGGAAAGATGATGCGGCCCCGGAACGTGTCATATGGCTTGCCACCCTTTTGGCTGGGCTTGGCCAGACCCGCACCAAGGATCAAGTCATCCTCGACCCCCTTGGCCTTAAGCGCATCCCAAAGCCCCTGCCACGTATCCGGGGCAAAGCCGATTTCCCAGCGGTCTTGGGCAGAAGCATCCAAGCCGCGCCGCACAAGATAGTCGCGCGCGTCTGCCGCGGCCGCCGTTTTCAGTTGTAAGCGGAAATGCTGAACGGCCTGTTCCATGACCTCGGCCAACAATGTGCGCCGATCTGATTTTTCCTGTGCACGCGGGTCGCGTTCCGGCATCGGCATACCTGCCTCGCCTGCCAGAATCTCGACCGCTTCCATAAAGCTCACGTTTTCAGTCTCGCGCACAAAACTGATCGCGTCGCCTTTGGCGTGGCAGCCAAAGCAATAATAATAGCCCTTGCGATCATCGACGTGAAAACTGGCTGTCTTTTCGTGATGAAACGGGCATGGGGCCCACAAGTCACCCTTGCCCTGATTGGATTTGCGCGCATCCCACATGACTTTGCGCCCGACAACCTGTCCCAATGACAGGCGGGTGCGTATTTCGTCCAAAAATCCAGGGGGCAGGCTCATGCTTCTTATATTGGGCCGACAATGGTCAGAGTCGAGTCTTGGTGGGCGACAAACCGACCTATTGCTGCAAGCAAAGCTCGCTCCAGGCAGCGCCCAGATCTTCGTTGCGGATCACACTGCGCTTTTGTTCGTAAACCCACGGCGTGATCAGCGGGATCGCGTTGCTGTAGTTTTCGGGCCATGCGGGCGACTGTCCAACGATATGCGCCTGAACCTCACGTTCCGGCACACGGTCAAGCCGAGCCTGCTGGATCGCCTGCACGACTTGCGCCTGATATCCGCAGCTTTCTTCCTTGCTTTGTGCAAAGGCGGGGGTCGCAAAGGCAGCAGTGGCAAGGATCAGGGCGAAACGGGTCATGGCAGGCTCCGGTCAGGTATAAGAATCATCGCCCCACATTATCCGCGCGCCGCAACGCTTTCCATGGCCCTTTCCAGATCGTGATACAGGGTTCCTGCCATGGATCGGAACACGAGGATGACAAAGCTGTCGGCCCCAATCCGCGTCACCGAGCCGTTCATGTGTTGCACCTGCGTGCGTGCGGTGTGTCCGCGCTTGAACACGGCCACCGAAAGATCGACTGGCACGATGCGCGCCAGCATGTCTTCGACCCCGGCCCCCGATATCTGCACTGCTGTCCACGCATCAGATTGATCCGTCAGCGCCGCATGTTCAGATAGCCCCGCATCTACTGCAGGACCGGCAAGCAATATCATGTCACGGCCAAACCAGATCGCCCGCGCGCCATCCTTGCCCGTGGCGCGCAGGGGTGCTGGCCATGCGATACCATGCGCCGCTTTCAGCGCAGCAGCCGCTGCTTTGGCCTGACCTTTGTACGGCGCAATGGATGTCAGAGTGCCCAGATCGACTTCAACCAATGTGACGGTGCCAATGGTCGATGCGACCATGGCATCCAGCGGTGTTTTGATCATCAATTCAGCCACGGGTCCGCACTCCTTCGGGATCAAAGACGACAGGATCGCACAGTTCGACGCGCGTTTGGAGACCGCGCAAATGGTCTACCATGTTCAGAACTTCACCGTGCCGGGTCAGCCCGTTCTGCACAAACCCAAGGCCACAGAAGTGACCAAGCGTTGGTGAAAACGCGACAGATGTGATGTACCCCTGATCATGCGCCCGCACAGGCTCTTGCCCATCGGAATAGATATGTGCCCCTGCGGTCAGTTGTTTGACCGGACCGACGGGTTTCATACCCACCAGCTGTTCGCGCCCATCAGCGAGAAAGCCGGGGCGATGCGCCATCGTCTTGCCGATGAAATCCTTTTTCTGAGACAGCATGCGACCCATGGCAATATCCTGCGCACTCACGCGGCCATGGATTTCGGAGTGAGTAATGAACCCCTTTTCGATGCGCAGGACATTCAACGCTTCCATGCCATAGGCACCGCCACCCAACGCCTCGGCGCGGGCGACCAACAGACGGAACAGGGCATCACCGTAGCGTGACGGCACCGCCAGCTCATAGGCGTGCTCACCCGAGAATGAGATGCGGAACAAGCGTCCGTTCACACCCTGCAAGGAAACAGGACCGCACGCCATAAAGGGCCAAGTGTCGTTATCAAGGTTTTCATCCAGCATCCCGTTCAGCAATTCGCACGCCTTGGGGCCTGCCACGGCGAACTGCGCCCATTGTTCCGTAACGGACATGATGCGCACGTCCCATTCAGGATGCAGGGCCTGCGTGACGAACTCGAGGTGGCGCATGACTTGCCCCGCTGCCGCCGTCGTTGTGGTCATCACGTACTGGTTGGGGCCAAGGCGCGCAGTGGTGCCGTCATCCATGACGAACCCATCCTCGCGCAACATCAGACCATAGCGCACGCGGTTCTCTTTGAGGGTCGAGAACATGTTGGTGTAAACGAAATCCAGCAGCTTTGCCGCGTCCGGGCCTTGTATGTCGATCTTGCCCAAGGTGGACACATCGCAGACACCAACTGCCTCGCGCACATAACCGACCTCGCGGTCACAGGATTGTCGCCATGTCGTTTCACCGGAAATCGGAAAATAAGAAGGGCGATACCACAAGCCCACCGCGATCATCGGCGCGCCCGCAGCCACGCTTGCCACATGGCTCGTGGTCTTGCGTTCGGGGGCAAACCCCATGCTTTGCGCACCCGCACCAAGGGCCGCAAGCGCAACCGGGCTATAGGGCGGGCGGAACGTGGTGGTGCCAGTTTCCGGAATCCCGCGCCCTGTCGCGTCAGCCAGCAAGGCAAGGGCGGTGACATTGGAATTCTTGCCCTGATCGGTCGCCATCCCTTGGGTGGTATAGCGCTTCATATGCTCGACCGAGGTGAAATTCTCCTTTGCGGCCTGTTTGATGTCCTTCACGCTCACGTCGTTCTGAAAATCAAGCCAGGCACGGCCCTTGCCCGGCACGGCCCACAACGGGGCAACAGAATAGGCAGTATCGTCCGCGACTGGCATCTCCACTTCGCCCGGTGTCATACCCATGGCCTCAAGGCTGGTTTTGGCCGCTGCCGCCCCCTGGGACAAACAGGCCGCCGTCGAAAACGCGCCATTGCAGGCCCCCGCAACCTCCATCCCGGGAATGGACCCGGGCGTGGGGACGAAACTGGCAAGCTCTGTGTTCCAAGTCGGGCGACCATTCATGTGACAGGTCATGTGAACCGTCGGGTTCCAACCACCAGACACGGCCAGACAATCCGTCATGATCTTTTCCGTGCCGGACGCCGTTTGCACAGTGATCGCCTCAAGCCGCTTGCGCCCGGAACTGCCCGACACCATCGCGCCTGCCATGACCCGGTAATCCCCAAGCGCCTTGGCATGTGCCCGACTGTCAATCACGGCGGCCACATGCACGCCCGCCTCGACCATATCCGCCGCAGTACGATGGGCATCGTCATTGTTGGCAAACACGGTCACAGCCTTGCCCGGTGCCACACCCCAACGGTTGAGATACGCGCGCACAGCACCTGCACCCATGATGCCGGGGCGGTCGTTGTTTTGAAATGCGATGTGACGCTCGATTGCGCCTGCGGCCAGCACAGAGCGCTTGGCAACAATGCGCCAGAACGTTTCCTTGACGCCACCTTTGGGCATACGACCTGTGTGATGTGCCACGCGTTCCAGCGCACCATAGGTGCCACCGTCATATGCGCCTGTGACGGTGGTGCGCGTCATCAGGCGCACGTTGTCCATAGCGGCCAATTGGGCCACAGTCTTGGCGGCCCAGTCAGACCCCGAGATGCCATCGACGTGCAGCGTTTCGGCGTTCAGTCGGCCACCCATCAGGCTGTCCTCATCCGCCAATATCACCTGCGCGCCAGATTGCGCCGCAGTAAGGGCGGCCATCAGGCCAGCCGGACCTGCGCCAATCACCAGCAGATCACAAAACGCATATGCTTTTTCATAGTGATCGGCATCCTTTTCAGGACCAAGCGCACCCAGACCTGCGGCACGGCGGATCACCGGCTCATACAATTTCTCCCAAAAGGCGCGCGGCCACATGAACGTCTTGTAATAAAACCCGGCACCCAAAAACGGTGCAGCCAAATCGTTCACGCTCATCATATCAAAGGCCAGCGAAGGCCAGACATTCTGTGGGCGCGCCTCCAGGCCATCGTAAATCTCTTGTACCGTTGCACGCACGTTGGGATCGGTTGACGCCCCACGGCCCACTGTGACCAAGGCATTCGGCTCTTCAGAACCCGCCGTCAGAATGCCGCGCGGACGGTGGTATTTGAACGACCGACCCACCATGCGCACATCATTAGCAAGCAAGGCAGAAGCCAGCGTATCGCCAGCAAACCCTCGATAGGTGGCACCGTCAAAGCGAAAGGATACAGACGTGGTGCGATCGACCAGTCCCTTGCCATCGACCCTCATCGCTTGACCTCCATCGCCAGCTCTGCACCAGCGACGGCGTGGCTGGCAGTGTTGCGCACAACCTTCAGCCACGCGCCACAGCCCGCATCATGGCTCCACAGTTCCTCAAAATCGCCAGGCTGGTTGTCACGCAGATGCAAATACGCATCCCACGCCGCCTCGCCCGCATCCGGGGCAGGACGGTCCAGCATCACAGCCGCCCCCTGATAGTAAAACTCACGAACGTCGCGTTCTCCGCATATCGGACAGGGCAACCGCATCAGACGTCTCCTGGATGGCACAAGGTCCATCCCTTTTCTGTTTCAAAAAAATCCCTGCCGGAGGCTCCCGTCATCTCAGTCATCCTTAGTGCAGGTTGTGTTGCGAACCGGTGGACTCTTCGTCCATGATCCCGGCACCGGTGCGGAACCGATCAAGGCGGTGGCGCACCGTGGTTGGGTGCGGCGTGCCCGTCGCCAACAGATGGGCAAAGGTATGGCCAGATGCAGGGGTCGCTTTGAACCCGCCGTAACACCAGCCAGTGTTCACGAACAAACCGTCGATGTCCGTGCGATCCATAATGAACGAGCCATCGGGGGACATGTCCATGATCCCGCCCCAACTGCGCAGCATGCGCGCTTTGCCGATCTGGGGCATCAGTGTCATTGCCGCCTCTGCGACATGTTCGACGAGTGGCAGGTTGCCGCGCGCCGCATAGCTGGAATACATGTCCAGATCGCCGCCAAAGACCAATCCGCCCTTGTCGGACTGGCTGATATAAAAGTGCCCCATGCCGTAAGTCACCACATGATCAAGACAGGGCTTCAGTCCCTCAGTCACAAAGGCCTGCAAAACGTGAGACTCGATCGGCAAGCGCAGGCCCGCCATCGCGGCGACCTGGCTGGAACGGCCCGCCGCGACCATGCCAACCTTTTTGGCGCGGATCGGACCACGCGTGGTCTGCACGCCTTTGACGACGCCGTTTTCGACATCGATACCGGTGACTTCACACTGCTGGATCAGATCGACACCGCGGTCCGACGCCGAGCGGGCAAACCCCCAGGCAACAGCATCATGGCGCGCTGTGCCACCACGGCGATGATACAGACCACCAAAGACAGGAAATCGCGTCTGATCAAAGTCGATCATGGGCAGCAATTTGCGCACCCCAGCAGTATCGAGCATTTCGGCATCATCACCCTGCCCGATCATCATGTTTCCGCGGCGCACAAACGCATCACGCTGTCCATCTGAATGGACCAGATTGATGATGCCGCGCTGGGAATGCATGACGTTATAATTCAGGTCCTCCTCCAAACCCTCCCACAGTTTCAGCGAATGGGAATAGAATTCAGAGTTGCCCGGCAGTGTGTAGTTGGCACGCACAATGGTGGTGTTGCGCCCGACGTTGCCGCCACCCAAATAACCTTTTTCCAGAACAGCGATATTGGTCAGCCCATGGACCTTGGCCAGATAGTGGGCCGTCGCCAGACCGTGGCCACCGCCACCGATCAGGATGATGTCATATTCTGCCTTCGGCTCTGGGCTGCGCCAATGCGGACCCCACCCTTTGTTCCCTGTCAGCCCTTCGGCAAGGACCTTCAGTCCTGAAAAGCGCATCTGCACCTCCGCTTTGTCATGGCACTCCACCATCGCCATGCTGAAAGGTCTAGCAACTGCGCGCAAGCCCGCCCGCCCGCTTTTCGACATGGTTCGGCACAGCAGCGACGGAATGGCGCAATCAAAACAATAAGAGCGCACGACATATCCGCGGCGCGGGCCAAATCCCGGACCAAAGCGTTGGTTGGTTTCACATGCGCAACGGTGACCGCAAAGCCGGACAACGGTGACTCGCAAAGCCTGCGACACCACAGAGCTTTCCTGATTTTGCCCGAATTCCAACACATTCCCCAGCCATTTGGGTAACAGCGCCAATCCGCACCTCGGGCGGAATTCGGCCCATCAACAGAAGAGCATCATGCCAACGCAGCCATCATCGCAGCCAACAAAACAGGACGGCCCAAGAGCCCGCGTGTTCAGCTTCGTCCATGACGAAAGCGGCTCAATCACGATGTTCGGTACGGTCATGATTATGATGATGCTGCTTGTGGGAGGCATCGGCGTCGATCTCATACGCAACGAGATGGAGCGCACGAGGGTGCAGGCGACAATTGACCGCGCCGTTCTGGCCGCCGCCGATCTGGACCAGACCCTGGACCCCGAAGCGGTTGTAAATGACTATTTCGCCAAGGCGGGCATGACCGACTACCTGACCTCTGTGACTGTTGAGCAGGGGTTGAACTTTCGCACAGTGACGGCACGCGCCAGAACATCGACACGCACACAATTCATGCGCCTGATGGGCGTTGACGAGCTGCAGATTCCCGCCATGGGTCAGGCCGAAGAGCGGATTTCCAATGTCGAGATTTCAATGGTTCTGGATATTTCGGGATCGATGGGACGCAACAGCAAGATGTCCAACCTTCAGGACGCGGCAAAGACATTTGTCGATACCGTCATCCGAGACGAGACAGACGATCTGATTTCGCTGTCCCTGGTCCCATATACCGCACAGGTGAACGCCGGGTTCGAGATTTTTGACGAACTCCGCACCAACCAGTTGCATGACTTTTCCTACTGCATCGATTTCGAACAGAGTGACTTTTCAACCACGTCGCTGGATTTCGGGAAAACCTACGAACACATGCAGCATTTTGAGGAAGGCTGGAATTACGACTATCCGATCGGAAATCCCGCCTGCCCTCAGCAGGACTACGAAGAAATCCTGCCATTCAGCCAGAATGCCAACATTCTGAAATCACGGATCGACGACTACCGGGCCCGTGCCAACACCTCGATCCACCTTGGCATGAAGTGGGGCGTCGCCCTGCTCGATCCCAGCTTTAGACCGATCACGCAGGCACTGTCGCTGGACAACCGCATCGATTCCGAATTCGCAGGCCGCCCCGCCGCCTACAGCGACCCCGAAACACTGAAAACCATCATCCTGATGACGGATGGTGAAAACGTGAACACGACCCGCATCCAGCCTTGGTATTATGCCCAGCCCAGTCACTACGTGCACTGGTCGCGCTATCCATTGTACTGGTATCTGAATAACTACGTCCGCAGTGGCTGGAACAACTGGCGCTACACCAAATATACCTCGCAACAGGCAGATGACATGCTTGAGAACATTTGCGACGCCGCAAAGGCGCAAGGCATTGTCGTTTGGTCCGTCGGATTTGAAGTTACCAATTATTCCGCTGACATTATGGAAAACTGCGCCTCGTCGCCAAGTCATTTCTTCCGGGTGGAAGGTGTGGAAATTGGCGACGCATTCGAAGCCATTGCAAAACAGATCAACCAATTGAGGTTGACACAATGATACGCAAGTTCACACGGTTTCTAAGGAACTTTGGCCGGAATGAAGACGGTCAGGCCATGATAGAATTTGTTCTGGCCATTCCGCTGATCTTTACGCTGTTCATGACCTCGGTCGAATTGGGCATCTATTCCTTGCGCCAAAACTTCTTGGATCGCGGCCTGGATATGGCTGTGCGCAATGTTCGCCTGAACACTGGAACGGCCTATTCACACTCTGATCTCAAACAGATGATCTGTGACTTTTCCGGATTTCTGGAAGATTGCGATGATGCGCTGAAGCTTGAGATGCAACCGATCGACCCAAGGTCTTTTTCCGGCTTTTCGGCGACGCCTGATTGCACCGACGTGTCCAAACCTGTGACCCCGTCCCGTACGTTTGTACACGGCGGCGAGCATCAACTGATGCTGTTGCGCGCCTGTTATATGTTCAAGCCCGTGTTCCCGACGACGGGCCTTGGCTATGAATTATCCAAGGATGGCAGTGGCCGATCAAAAATGGTGTCGTTGTCCGGGTTTGTACAGGAGCCCGGCTGATGAAACCAATTCACCATTACCTGAAACGGTTCTACAAGGATGAGACGGGTAGCCTGGCGGTAGAGACCGTCATCATGCTGCCGGTGCTGTTTTGGGCATATCTGACAATGTTTACAATTTTTGATGTTTATCGCCAACACGCGATCAACACAAAGGCGGCCTATACCATCGGTGATCTCGTATCGCGCGAAACGACGCCACTAGATGACAGTTACATCACAGGCGTGCGCGAAATGCTGGCCTATCTGACCTCAAATCAAACCGAAGACGTGTCCGTGCGGATCACCAGTGTGCGTTATGACGAGGGTGCCACGATCTACACACGCGACTGGTCAGAACAAAAGGGCTGGAATTCCCGGCTGACCGTCGATCAGGTCAAAGCACTTAAGGATAACTTGCCCATCATGCCCGACAATGAGCGAGTCATTATCGTGGAAACCTTCGTGAAATATGAGCCGCCGTTTCAGGTCGGCCTTGACGCACGCGAAATCCAGAATTTTGTGTTCACGCGCCCGCGCTATGCACCGCAGGTCTTGTGGTCGGAGCACTGATTAATCAGTGCTCCGTTCAGCCATCAGAGTGGAAATAACCTCGGCCATGTATTTTGCTTCGTGTGCGGGGGTCATGCCCCCGACCCCTATCCGCGAACCCAGTGACCACCACATCCCGGGACGCCATGCGTTTTGCTTTTTATTGGACAGGCGTAAAAGAAATCCGTTCGAGGGTTTGAACGCAAACATGCCACGATCAATTTCGAGTACCTCGTCGATGCGCGCCAGAACGAACCCGGTGCTGTCGCGCAACTCGTCGCGCGTCAGTTCCAGTGTCACGGCGGTTGCGCGCCGCATCAACTCGGCAATCCAGATGGACCCGCCGCCCAAGGCGAACAGGAAGATCTGCCAGCCGAAATCCGGTGGCTTTACGATGCCGACATAGATCACCATCAGGGACAAGAACCATAAGGATCCGATGCCCAAAATGCGCCGCCCCGGCGAGGCTCTTACTGTCGCCAGAACGCCGTTTGTGTTGTCTTCACCAAAATACATGGATAGCACCTAGCCCGCGGCCCGTCTGCTCACAAGCCCCGTTAGCGCCGCACGATCACTTCGCCGCCCTGTCCTTCGGGTTCATCATCCGTCATTTCAGCTGGAAATCCGGGGGCCGTAACGTCGAGGCCCGTCGCCTCTTCGAGCCGTTTGATGATATTGGGGGACAATTCGCGCGGACCGAAACGTTCGATCCCGTCATTAAAGATGTTGATCAGCAGCGGGTTCAATTCCAGCGGCACACCTGCGCGGTCGGCCACGTCCTGAAACAGCCCGATGTCCTTGGCCACAAGGTCCATGGTGAACGAAATATCACGGCTGCCGTTCAGGATCACCTGACCTTCGGTTTCGTGCACAAAGGACGTACCCGAACTGATCGCCATCGCCTCGTAAGCGACACCCAGATCCATGCCCGCCCCTTTGGCAACCGTCAGCGCTTCGGCCACACTGACGAGGTTCGCAGTGGCAAGGAAGTTGGTCAGCACCTTGAGCACCGATGCACTGCCCAGATCCCCGGTGTGCAACACGCGCCGCCCCATTGTGACCAGCAACGGCAAGATACGTTCAAAGGTCGCGCGGTCGCAGCCTGCGAAAATGGCGATATTGCCGGTATCAGCGCGGTGGCACCCACCTGACACCGGGCAGTCAACGGCCGCGCCGCCTGCGGCAATGACTTGCGCGCCGATGCGTTTCACCTCGGCCTCGTCCGTGGTCGACATTTCCATCCAGATTTTGCCGGGTCCAACATGGGGCAGCATTTCAGCCATCACCGCCGCAGAGGCGGCAGGGCTGGGCAAACAGGTGATCACAGCGTCACAGGTTTGCATCAAGTGCGCCGGGCTTTGCCCATCAGTTGCCCCTTTGGCCACTTTTTCCGCCACGAAGTCAGCGTTCAGGTCGTGGACCGCCACGACGTGGCCGTTGCGCAGCAGGCTGCCCGACAATTTGCCCCCGACATTGCCGAGCCCGATAAATCCTATTTTCATGTGTAGTCCTCGTGTGTTGTCTTTTGTTTATTGAGATGTGGGGCAGTGCCTTTGTCCGTCCCATTTGCGACACGTCAAGATTGGGGCGTGAAGTTTTCGGCGTAAAAACGGTACCAGTTGCCACCCATGATCCCGGCCACTTCGACATCGGTCATGCCCACGGCGCGCAGCCCTGTTTCAATGTTCCCAAAGTCGCGGTTGTCGCGAAACCAGCCCGGTTGGGGTGGAAAGCCGGGGGCGGCAGCGGACCCTTCGCCGTAGTCGATGACCTTGCTCCAGCGGCCAACGCGCATCCATTCAACGATGCTGTCGGGCTGGTCCTGACACAGGTCCGAACCAATCCCGATCCGATCGGTGCCATAGCGTTCGGCCGTCCGCGCGACGGCCTCGCAAAAGGATTGCAATGTGCAGTCCGATCCGCCTTTGAGATGGTGCGGGTACAGCGAAAAGCCCAGCATCCCCCCCGCCTGCGTCACGGCGCGGATCACGTCATCGCGTTTGTTGCGCAATGCGGCGTGCCAGTCATGCGGATTGGCGTGAGTGATGGCGATGGGGCGTTCAGAAATCTCGGCCGCTTCAATGGTGGAACGATCCCCGGAATGGCTCATGTCGACAACCAGCCCAACGCGGTTCATTTCCTTGATGACCTGACGGCCCATGCGAGTGATGCCATTGTCCTCGGCCTCGTAACAGCCCGTCGCCAGCAAAGACTGGTTATTATAGGTCAATTGCATGAACCGCGCGCCAAGGGTGTGCACGATTTCGACAAGACCGATATCATCCTCGATCGGGCTGGGGTTCTGAAAACCAAAGAAAATGGCTGTTTTACCCGCGGCCTTGGCGGCATCAATATCGCTGGCTGACAGCCCCTTGGTGATCAGGTCGGGGTAGCGTTCGAACCATCCGTTCCACTGTTCAAAGTTCAGCACAGTTTCGCGGAAGTTTTCATGATAGGCGATGGTCACATGGACGGCGTCCACACCCCCCTCGCGCATCTGGCGGAACACTTTTTCTGACCAGTTACAGTATTGCAGGTTGTCGATACGCATCGGGCTATTCATCTTCCGCTTGGTCAAAATTGAACAGGCCCATCGCGCTTTGGCCCAAAGGAATGCCGGCGAATGGTCCACCATGGCGATAATTCGATGGATCCTGGGGATTGAGCGGCCCGAACTCTGCATATATCTTTTCAGCAAACTGTTCGGCGTTGTCGCGTGGGCGATAGCCCAAGTGACGTGCCGCCGTGTTGTCCACCGGGGCACGATCATTGTCGGACACACCGTAGACGATGGAAAAGCCGGTGATTGGGGTGGTTATCGACCGCTCAACCAGTTGGATCATATCATCGTAGCTGAGCCAGCTGCCAACCGCGCGCGGGTTGGTCACAGGTGCGCAGGACAGGATGCGCAGGCAGACTGCTTCCAGGCCACGCTTTTCCCAGTACATGCGCCCCAAGTCTTCGGCAAAGCACTTGGCCAGACCGTAAAACGTGTCAGGGCGGTGTGGGACGTCGATGCCAATCGCTTCGTTCTTGGGGTACATGCCCACGGCGTGGATGGACGAGGCATAGACCACCCGGCGCACGCCATGCTGGTGCGCGGCCTCCCAGATATTATAGGCCCCTATGAAATTGGGCCCCAACATCTCCTCGAACGGGACCTCATCAACAAGCGCGCCAAAGTGGATGACCATATCGGCACCCTTTAATAACGGGTTGATCGCGGCCATATCCGCAAGATCGGCCTGCACATATGTTTCGTTTCCGGCCAGATCACCAACACTTTCGGCAATATCTGTAGACAGCAATTCATCACACATCGCAGCCAAAGGAGCGCGCAGGCGCGAACCCAGACTACCTGCCGCCCCTGTCAGAACCAGTTTTTTCATGTCGTCTCTCCTCGTGCCTCAGATGATGGCTTTTTCGATGATGGGGCGGCCTTGGGCAATCCGTTCATAGTTGAAAGGGGTCAGATCAAGCGTACGATATGCACCATGCGTCAGCCATTCCGCCGTGCCCCGGCCCATTGCAGGCGACTGCTGTAGCCCGTGACCGGAAAACCCGTTTAGAAACACGAAATTTTCCACCTCGGGGTGCGGGCCCATAATCGCGTTGTGATCAAAGGTGTTCATCGCATAGTGCCCGGCCCATTCATGGGTCACCTTGATCGCTTCGAACTGGGGGATGCGTGTGGCAATGATCGGCCATATGTGACTTTCCCAAAGGGTGTGATCCATGGCGAAATCGTCATAATCGACGGCCGGATCAACATCCGAATGCCCCCCCGCCTGATAAGTGCCACCACCGTTTTCACGGACATGCACACCGGAGGGATCAATCGTCAGCGGCAGATCCCGATCCAGCGGCGTTTCGGCCGAGAATATCCAGCTAAAGCGTTTGCGCGGTTCGACCGGCACCGCGATCCCGGCCATCTGCGCCGTGCGCGCTGCGCGCGGTCCAGAAGCGTTGACGACCTGCCCGCAAGAGATGACCTCGCCGCTGGCGAGCGTAACGCTGTCCACCCGCGTGCCTGCCGCGTTTCGGGTCATGGCCACCACTTCGTTCTGGACATATTCCACGCCACGTTCGCGCGATTGGCGTCGCCACCAATCAAAAACCGCGCCGCCGTCCCAATACCCTTCGTCCACCGTATTGATCGACCCCAGCACGATGTCATCGACATTATAGAACGGGTACGCCGCCTTGATCTGGTCGGGCGTCATCAGTTGCGTGGCCGCCCCAGTCGCGCGCTGCACGGCGATGCTGTCACGCAGCACCTGTGCAAAGGCGTCCGTGTCGGCCAGATACATGTATCCAAAGTTGCGGATCGAAAGATCTGGCACACGGTCGTCGCCCCCCATGTATTGGCGGATATTCTTGACGAAATCGGCGGCGAATTGGCTGATACGCACGTTCAGCTCAGCCGAAAACTGCTGTCGCATGCAACTGTTCGTATGCGCGGTTGAGCAGTTGGCATAGCTTGTGTCCCGTTCGATCACGAGAACGGAGCCGTCAAAGTCGGCGTTCTCGCTGAGAAACCATGCGGTAGATGCCCCCATGATCGCCCCACCCACAATGACCACGTCATATAAAGTGCTTTGGGGGGCCGATGTGATTTGAGACATTGGGTTTCTCTTGCGTCGTGTGTCGTGGACTGGGTCGGGACACCTTGGGGGTAAATTTTGACGCGCACCAGAAGGGATTTTATGTGTCGCCCAACATTCAGGCAACGCGCCTGCGCATGCATCGCTTTGTGCGCGTAAGGCAGTGGAACATTCGATCCGCCCGATCCGTCGCATTGGCAATCGCCAGCCGCTGGCAGCAGGCATGGGCGTGGCACAAAAAATGAAAATTGCAGTTGTCGAATCCGATCCGTCCCGCGCGCGTGAAATCATTGATGCGCTCAAAGAGGATGGGTGGGATGATGTGGTCGTCTTGGGTGACGTCATCGGACTGGCCCGCAAGCTGGGCGCGCTTAACCCCGACTTGGTTCTGATCGATCTGGCCAACCCCAGCCGCGACGCACTGGAACAGATCAGCGCCGCCTCTGACGCGCAAAGCCGTCCGGTGGCCATGTTCGTGGACAGATCAGATGACGAAATGACCCAGGCCGCCGTAACCGCAGGCCTGTCGGCCTATGTGGTCGGTGAATTGCAGCCCGAACGGATCAGGCCGGTCCTGAAGACCGCCATCGCCCGGTTCCAGATGATGAGCCAGATGCGCCTCGAGTTGGAGGCGGCCAAGCAGGCCCTTGTCGATCGCAAGACCGTGGACCGCGCCAAGGGCATGATCATGCGCGCACGCGGGATCGGCGAGGAAGAGGCTTATGCGCTGTTGCGCAAAACCGCGATGTCCCAGAACCGCAAGGTCATCGACGTGGCCCAAGCCCTGTTGACCGCATCGGATTTATTGTCATGACCATGACCGCCCTGAATTGCGGCTATGTTCCACTGGTGGACAGTGCCCCGTTGGTCGTCGCCCAGGAATTGCGGTTTACCGCCGACGAAGGGATCGAACTAAACCTGCTGCCACAACCGTCGTGGGCCGCGCTGCGCGATCTGCTGGCGCTGGGGCATTTAGACGTGGCGCATATGCTGTCCCCGATGCCGACTGCGATGTCTTTGGGCCTGAGCGGACCGCCTGCGCAGATAGACGCGCTGATGGTGTTGTCAGCCAATGGAACAGTGATCGGCGTGTCGTCGATGATGGCCGACGCCATGCGCGCCAAAGGGTGGGACGGAGGGTTCAGCGACCCGGCGGCAACCGCCAAACCGATGCTGTCCGCGCTGAACCGCCCCTTGCGGGTTGGCGTGCCCTTTCCCTATTCCATGCATCGTTTGTTGTTTGAATACTGGATCAGGCATGCAGGCGGCGCATCTGACATTCAGATCATCACCACGCCCCCACCCTTGATGGCCAAGGCGGTGACATCCGGTGAGTTGGATGTGTTCTGCGTCGGTGAGCCGTGGGGGTCTGTGGCGGTGGATGCGGGCGTGGGCGAGTTGATCCTGCCCGGTGTGGCCATCTGGGCGCAGGCCCCGGAAAAGGTGCTGGCCGCCCGGCGCACATGGATTGATGACAATGCACTGGCCGTAGGTGGGTTGATGCGCGCCGTGTCACGGGCCGCCCGCTGGCTTGACCAACCCAGTAACCGGGTTCTAGCCATCGAAATCCTGGTGCGCAGTGCCCATTTGAACTTGCCCACATCAGCGGTTGAGCATGCGCTTACGGGTCGGTTTGCCACCCGACTGGACGGCCCGCCCGTGCATGTGCCCGATTTCGTCCGTTTTCATGATCTGGCCACCAATTTCCCATGGCGCAGTCAGGCGGCGTGGATTGGGGCCGAAATCAGCCAGATCACGGGTATCGAACGCGCCCACGCCATCGAAGTGGCGCAAAGCACGATGCGCTCCGATTCTTATCGGATGCATTTGGGGCCCATGGGCGTCGATATGCCGGGGGCTTCGGCAAAAGTCGAAGGCGCGTTGGCCCATTCAACGGCCGTCGCCTCGACGAAGGGGCAGATGATTCTTGGGCCGGATGCTTTCTTTGACGGCAGAACGTTTGATTTTACTGCAGCAGAATGACTAAAAATGCGGCATTCGCTGCATTGCAGCAATAAACTGCACTAAATCACCAAAACAATGTTGTCCGCCAAACGAAGCGCGCGCTAACGTAAGAACAACGAAGCAAAGTCGCTTCCCACCGCCTCCACAGTAGGAGGCTCTATCAAGAGCAAAGCCGCTCACCCCGGGTCACGCGTTCCTCCTCCCTCGCGTCCGGTGTGGGCGGCTTTTTTTGTTTTGGAAAGGACAAAACGTATGACACGACTATTCGCTGCTGTTGGAACTGTTGCCGCCCTTATGGGCTCCGTGGCGCATGCTGAACTGCTTGATCTGGAAAAGGACGAGCTGAAGTTCGGCTTTATCAAACTGACGGATATGGCACCGCTCGCCGTCGCCTATGAGAACGGATATTTCGAGGATGAGGGCCTGTTTGTTACGCTTGAAGCGCAGGCAAACTGGAAGGTTCTGCTGGACGGTGTGATCGACGGGCAGTTGGACGGCGCGCATATGTTGGCCGGTCAACCGCTGGCCGCCACCATTGGTTACGGCACCGAAGCGCACATCATCACGCCCTTTTCGATGGACCTGAATGGCAACGGGATCACCGTCTCGAACGAGATCTGGGAAGAGATGAAACCCCACGTGCCGCTGATGGATGATGGCCGCCCGCAGCACCCGATTTCTGCCGCATCGCTCGCCCCTGTGGTCGAAGATTACAAGGATCAGGGTCTGCCGTTTAACATGGGCATGGTGTTTCCGGTGTCTACGCACAACTACGAATTGCGCTATTGGCTGGCCGCTGGCGGGCTTCAGCCCGGATTTTATTCCCCCGAGGATGTGTCTGGCCAGATCGGTGCCGATGTTTTGCTCAGCGTGACGCCACCCCCACAAATGCCTGCTACGATGGAAGCGGGTACCATATATGGCTATGCCGTAGGTGAGCCGTGGAACCAGCAGGCTGTGTTCAAAGGCATCGGCGTGCCCGTCATCACCGATTATGACATGTGGAAGAACAACCCCGAAAAAGTGTTCGGCATCAACGCCGCCTTTGCCGAGGAAAACCCAAACACCACATTGGCCGTGACCAAGGCGCTGATCCGTGCCGCCATCTGGCTGGACGAGAACGACAACGCCAACCGCGAGGCTGCCGTCGACATCCTGAGCCGGTCTGAATATGTCGGTGCCGACTACGAAGTGATCGCCAATTCGATGACCGGTTTCTTTGAGTTCGAAAAAGGCGATCGCCGCCCGGCCCCGGACTTTAACGTGTTCTTTCGGTACAACGCGACCTACCCGTTTTATTCCGATGCAATCTGGTACCTGACCCAGATGCGCCGCTGGGGTCAGATCGCCGAAGCGAAATCCGACCAGTGGTATTACGATGTGGCCGCCGAGGTCTACAAGCCAGCCATCTATCTCGAAGCTGCGCGTATGTTGGTTGACGATGGTTTGGCGAACGAGGCTGATTTCCCATGGGACAGCGACGGGTTCAAAACGCCCACGCCAGCGGCCGATATCATCGACGGCATCGGCTATGACGGCAAAGCCCCCAACGCCTATCTGGAAAGCCTGCCCATCGGACTGAAGGGCGACCAAAAGGTCGTCGGCAATCAGGTCGAAGGCTAAGCACCTGCCGGGGTGGGCGGATTGCCCACCCTATGCTGCATCGCAGAATTTTACCGGCAATACAGCATCAGTGCCTAAAAAATAAGCGATATTTTCCGCCCTGCAAGACCCGAAATTCACGATGCACAACTTGTGCACCACTTGTGCACCGTGCGTGCACCGAAACTGCACCAGAACGCCCCCCGCCGCAGCCAGGAGACACCTGACATGACCGCCATAGACCCCTCAGACTTGGACGCCGCAGCCCGCGAAGACCGCCGCCAGCGTCGCTTTACCCGCATCAATGCGGCAGACAAATGGTTTCAGGTTCTCGGCCTTGCGTGGCTGACTCCGCTGCTGAAGGCAGCGGCTGGCGACAACCCCAGCGCACAGGGCAAAGAGGTCTGGCGACTGTTGGGCGTTCCGCTGCTGGCCATCGCGCTGTTTCTGGCGGCATGGGCCGCGCTGGCCCCGACGGTACAAACATCATTGGGAGCCATCCCCGGCCCTGCGCAGGTCTGGGAGCAGGTCGGCAATCTGAACGACGACGCCATTCGCGAGCGCGAGAAAGAGGCCGCGTTCTATGTCCGCCAAGACGAGCGCAATGCCAAGCTGATCGCTGACGGCAATGCGGACCGGGTCAAGGAACGCGTCTATACTGGCAAGCCGACCTATTACGATCAAATCTGGACCTCGATCAAAACGGTTTTCTTTGGCTTTCTACTTGCCTCTGTGATCGCCATTCCGCTGGGCATTGCCGCAGGGCTCAGCCCGATGGTCAGTGCCGCCATCAACCCGCTGATCCAGATTTTCAAACCTGTGTCGCCGCTGGCGTGGTTGCCCATCGTGACCATGGTCGTTTCGGCCACCTATTCGGGCGGTTGGTTTGACAAATCGTTTCTCAACTCGGCCATCACCGTCACGCTGTGTTCGCTGTGGCCCACGTTGATCAACACGACATTGGGTGTGTCCAGCATCGATAAGGATCTGGTCAGCGTGTCCAAGGTTCTGAAGATGAACACATGGACCAAGGTTACCAAGCTGGTCTTGCCCTCGGCCTTGCCGCTGATCTTTACTGGATTGCGCCTGTCCCTTGGGGTGGGCTGGATGGTGTTGATTGCCGCCGAAATGCTGGCGCAGAACCCCGGTCTGGGCAAGTTCGTGTGGGATGAGTTCCAGAACGGCAGTTCACAATCGCTCGCCAAGATCATGGTCGCAGTCTTTACCATCGGCATCATTGGCTTCCTGTTGGATCGTCTGATGTACGCCATCCAATCCATGTTCACATTCACGAACAATCGGTGAGCGGTATGTCTGTAATCGAGTTCAAAAACGTTTCCAAATCCTACGGCACCGGGCTGCACCGCACCGATGTGTTGAAGGACATCAGCCTTGAGGTTCAGGAGGGTGAGTTCCTTGTGTTGCTCGGTTTTTCCGGGTCGGGCAAGACGACCCTGATCAACCTGATGGCCGGTTTGGACACGCCGACCAGTGGCGAGGTTAAGTTCAAGGGCGCGCCCATCACCGGACCCGGCCCTGAGCGCGGCGTGATCTTTCAGAGCTATTCCCTGATGCCATGGCTGACAGTGAGCGGGAATGTCCGTCTGGCCGTCGACACGGTCCATCGTGATCTGACCAAGGCAGAGCGTGCCGCCCGCGTGGATCACTATGTCAATATGGTCGGCCTGTCCCATGCTGCCGCCCGCCGCCCCGCTGAGTTGTCCGGGGGCATGCGCCAGCGGGTCAACGTGGCGCGTGCCCTGGCGATGTCGCCGGAAATCTTGTTGCTCGACGAGCCGCTGAGTGCGCTGGATGCGTTGACCCGCGCCAATCTGGCCGACGAGATCGAACATATCTGGGAAGCCGACAAGAAAACCTGTGTTCTCATCACCAATGATGTGGACGAGGCCATCATTCTTGCCGACCGCATCATTGCCCTGAACCCGAACGGCACTTTGGGCGAAGAATTCAAGGTCACAATCCCGCGCCCTCGTGACAGGATGGAGATGAACCACCACGACGGGTTCAAGGCGTTGCGCGCTCAGGTCACGAAATATCTGATGGATGTCGGGATCGAAGCCAAGATGGAAGGCACGCGCGCCTTGCCCGATGTGACACCGATCCATGGCATCCCCACCGCCGTCGCCGATGCCCAGACCGGTATGATCGAGAACCGGTTTCTGGATTTTTCGCAACTGCACAAGGTCTATCCAACCCCAAAGGGCCCGTTGACCGTGGTCGAGGATTTCGACCTCAAGATCAATAAGGGCGAGTTCATTTCCCTGATTGGCCATTCAGGGTGTGGCAAATCCACGGTGCTGACCATGGCCGCCGGTCTGAACGAGATTTCCAAGGGCGCGATCAAGTTGGACGGCCGCCACGTCGAGGGTGCAGATCCCGAGCGTGCCGTCGTGTTCCAGTCCCCCAACCTTTTTCCGTGGCTCAGTGCCCGCGAAAATGTCGCCATTGGCGTGGACAAGGTTTACCCGACCGCCAGCCGCGCGGAACGTCAGGATGTCGTGGATTATTACCTCGAACGGGTCGGTCTGGCGGATGCGATGGACAAGCAGGCCGACAGTCTGTCCAACGGTATGAAGCAGCGTGTCGGCATCGCCCGCGCCTTTGCCCTGTCGCCCAAACTGCTGCTGTTGGATGAACCGTTCGGCATGTTGGATTCCCTCACCCGTTGGGAATTGCAGGAGGTGCTGATGGAAGTGTGGAGCCGCACAAAGGTTACCGCCATCTGCGTCACCCATGACGTGGACGAGGCCATTTTGCTTGCCGACCGTGTTGTGATGATGACCAACGGCCCCCAAGCCACCATTGGCAAGATCGTCGATGTCGATTTGCCGCGCCCCCGTACCCGTAAGGCCCTGTTGGAGCATCCTGACTACTACAGCTACCGCCAGGACGTTCTCGATTTCCTTGAGGAATATGAACACGGCGCGAAGCCTAAGTCACCCAAACCGAAACCCTCAGCGATAGCGGCGGAGTAGATCATGACCCAGAACATCATCGTCATCGGGGCAGGTATGGCCACAGGTCGCGCCCTAGAGCATTTGTTTGACGCAGGTGCGGACGTGCACGTCACCCTGTTCAACGCAGAGCCGCGCGGCAACTACAACCGCATCATGCTGTCCCCCGTTCTGGCCGGCGACAAAAGCTATGCCGAGATCGTCACCCATGACGCCGAGTGGTACGAAGCGCACGGCGTCACCTGCCGTTTTGGCGAACGCGTCGCATCGATCGATCGCGTGGCCAAGACGGTCACGGCAGAAAACGGCGACGTGCTGGAATACGACAAGCTGATCTTTGGCACCGGGTCAAACCCGTTCATGATCCCCCTGCCCGGTCATGATCTGAAGGGCGTCATCGCCTACCGCGATCTCGAAGATACCGAACGCATGATGGAACTGGGCAGTGCCAGCAAGGTCGTCGTGATCGGTGGTGGTTTGCTGGGCCTTGAAGCCGCCGCAGGCATGGCCGCGCGCGGTGTTGATGTGACCGTCGTGCACATCATGGGCCATTTGATGGAACGTCAGTTGGACGAGGCTGCCGGGTATTTGCTGCGCAAAGCGTTGGTCGACAAGGGCATCACCGTGATGTGTCA
>ENA-OQVM01000233-OQVM01000233.1-marine-metagenome-genome-assembly--contig:-NODE-233-length-93405-cov-11.052674_pt1 | contig 93405 bp, 78 predicted proteins | sample MGYA00237776_ERZ505498 | MGnify/ENA primary metagenome ERZ505498 (study PRJEB26159, sample SAMN06265151) | marine metagenome | isolation source: Helgoland LTER site | place: Germany:Helgoland, sampling... | reverse complement strand
TCGGGCGCTTTATTTTGCAATGCATGCATCATCGAGTTTGAAATTTCTGCACTAATAAAAGAAGTAATACCCGTTAGAAAAACGAGGGTTATGGTCAATGTTTTCATAGAAGGTAAAATTTGGTGTTAAATTTTACTGGTCTCAGTTGATTTAGCAATGGAGGGTTTTACTGGTTTTTTTGACGTGCTGAAATAAAAACCCAATAAAATCCGTAAGGGGATTCGGGATTAGCTGCAAACCCGACACCAAAATCAACTTGTTCACGGTGAAAAGGAATTTCCCCAAAAACATGTGTTCTGTGTCCAGGTGAGTTGATCCATGCTTCTAATGTATCACCAGCATTCTCGTAGCCTGCGGCAATGGACTCAATATTATTGCTATCTAGTTCCATGCCATAGGAATCAGGAAGTATATAGCCTGCGTCTCTTACCAAGAAATTCGGTCCATTACCATCTAGATTTGTATGGCTAAAATAACCGCTATTCGCCATATCTTCAGCTCGTGCTCGAGCCACGCTGGCGAGAGCTCCGTTGAGCTGCATTTCTGATCGTTTCTGCAAAGCGCTTTCTATAATTAGCGTCGTCAATGCAGCCTCCCTATCTTCCACAGAGATATTATCAAATTCATTTATCTGAGATGTTTGCAAAGGCGGGCTTGATTCGCCGGGATTGCCTATCTCTTCGGTCTCATTCGATATCTCTTCGGTCTCATTCGGACTAGACCCATCGGAAGAACCATCTCCATCGCAGGAAATGAAGAGAAAAGAGAAAAGAGAAAGGGCCGAAATCAGTCCAAATTTTTTCAGTACGTATTTTTTTACCATGATAAGAGGTTGTATATAATAATAGCCCAACAACAAAATTTTGCCGAGTGCCGCCCTTTATTCTTGTCGAATGTAAAGATTATCCGCCAGTGAGTCAATCTCGACAAACCTAGCATGGTTAACAGTTGGATCCATCGACTTGTTCGTTCTTTGGCAGATCGTTATGAAGTTTGGCAATAACTACGATCCGAAGTATATGGATGTCGAAGCATAGTGATTCATAAACTGATGAAATGCCAAAGGTGATTCATCACCGCTTGCTTTTACAATGCCGCCGAGTATTTAGAAATTTATATCGGCAGGAAGCCTAGCTATCTGCCGCGCATCACATCGATGAAGAAAAGGATTGGAATGTTTAATATCGTGCCCTTCATATCTTGAAATATTTCACGACGATATGATGTGGGGAGCAAGCGACTTTGTCATCGTCATTATTGAGGGGCAGTGCCGACGACTCAAATTTGCACAAGCTTCCCTTTTCCATGCTATCCACCTACCCCGCGCTATGGTCGCCTGGCTCACTCACAGACTTGCTGCCTCTGCTAGGGATTATTTTCCACAGGCCTAATGCCATCAGGCCAACTCCAACCGCCCCGATGACAACGGAAACAGCAAAGGCCAATGTCCGCTCATAGCCCGGCAGCTCAAAATAACCCACGTAAGCCGAGACCAGGCCAAAGACCAAGGGGTAGCCAAAGCAAACCAAGGACATGAAGGAGCGTCTAAGGGCCAAGGTGATTCCTGCCCCGATGGCCAGCGGTACGATGAACATGATTTGTGGCCCGATCATGAATAGGGCTCCAAGCGTTAGGACCACGGTGAGTAGAACGACGGTGATGATTTTCATTGTGCTGTTCATTGCCGTGCTCCTTTACTCTTTTGACTCACCACTTTCTTCCGTGCTGGCTGAAGTCCCCGTGCCCAACTTAGATGCCGGCTTGTCTTTCTCCCATAACTCGCGGACGGAAGCGTTCCAATCGGCTCTATCGATCAAGTTCTGAATGGTTTCCGAGTCAATGGCTATGTGCCGAGCGCTAGTGAAGAGCTCGCCATCTTTGTCGATCTTCTCCATGATCACATGCACCTTGCCTGGAACATTAGGTCCACTGAAACCGGCTGCCACTTCCGCTGCATCAAAGAACTCTTTCGCCCCCTCGCCCACACCTCGTCCTGAGATCTCGATGCCGTCTTCAATCAGCTCGACCTTCTCAATCTTCCTGCCCTTGGGGTGTATCGCATAAATGTGGAACCTATGCGGTGTAACGGTAGTATCAATAGCGATCACCCCATCACTGAAGTAGTAGATGCGACCACGCTCCGTTTGATATTCCCCCTGCCTTTCCCCGAACACCATGGCAAAAATAAAGGTCGATGCCATCGGAGTAATCAACAAATATGCTGGTGCTACAATGAGGCTGACCAAGAGAATAAGCACGCCCTGCAGCGTTCCGCCTTTTGTGATGGCGATAATGCCAAGCACGAAAGTAGCGAGCAATACGGGAATAGCGATGAACCAAGTCAGCAAACCTATCGCCGGTATCAGGGCAATAAAACAGGTCACACCGATTATGATCCAGGCGGCTAGTGCAACCCCTTTGTAATTTTGGTCTGAGTTTGTGTTTTCTTCCATATTTTTATGGTGGTGGTGAGTTCCTAGAAATTCAAAAGCTTTGGGCCTAAACTATCTCTTAATTCTCGCAAGAGCACCATTACAAACCAAGTCGCAGATTGTAGAGGGGTTATAGCGGCCTCATTGCCTCATTGGCAGCCGATGAGCATGCACTTATTATGCTTTGTGCCCAATGAGTCGGCCGCATACGCACGTCTAACCACCGCCCCGTCTTCAACCGGGAAGGTGCTCGACCCTGATTTCCCCTTCAGTCTATCGCGCTGAAATCCAGAGTTATAAAAACATAAAGAACAAACGCCAACCAGAGGCTAGACAATACGCAGGCGATAATCGCGACCCTCCGCGCCCAATCAAAACGCGCCCCTCTCGTAAGCCATAGAAATAGAGCTGCCGCTAGACCGCAGAGAATCGTCGCAACGATTTGGGTGACATGAAAAAAAGACTGGGACCAACCCAGCCGTTCCATGATAAAAATCGCAGCAGCACAGGTAAGTGCGTAAACGCCGGCTCCCATAAAAAGAATGCGCGCGATAGAGGTTTTCCTTCTCTTTGGATCAATTTGAGGTGCTGTTGTCGAATTCATAACGGGGAGAGTGTAATGTGAACAATCACGCTCAAGTGTAAAAATATCACAAAGGACGAGTGAACTCTAGGTAAAATCTTACGCCGAAATCCTTGAGCAATTATTGGGGCCGTTTATCGCTTTAGTGCGTCATGTTTGTATTCCGCGTAACTAAGCTCCAGACGGGCGTGAACGTCATAGGCTACCCGCCCGCTACCGGGGGCGAGTCTTCGACTGCGGGTTAAGGGGTGAATGGTCATGGAAAATTGAACTCGTGGAGAGGCAGGTGTTAGCAAGCGACGCTTTGTTCGCCGATTTCGTTTCTACCAGTCCTCGGCGTAATAGAGAACCTCATTCCTTTGCAGGCTGACGACCATCCCCATGCTCTTGCCGTGGTTCCAGTCGCCTGACCCCGCAGCATCAAAGATGAAAATCCGGTAGTCGCTTGGGAACTCGTATGTGCCCTTCGCCAGAGTGTGCGGGTGCGTGCTCCATAATCCATCATCTCGTCGCTCATTGACGAGAGTTACAGAATTCCCTCCGTCCTGATGCTGCTTGGCGGACCTCGTGGCGTGATCGTAGAGCACCTTCACTTCCGCTGCGGGAAGCTCCATCCTGAGCTGAACGTGTCCACCTCCCTGGAGAAAAGCTGGGCACGAAGAAAACTTTACGTTGCGAGCATTCGCAGGCACCGAACTAGGAAAATGATCGATCAGTCCGCTTTTCCAATCCGCCAACACTTCTTCGTACTTGCTTACCGATTCAATCGGCTCCAGCGCCTTGTTGAAGCTGTAAACCATCCACGCAAACCCCAAAACAGCCACGAGTAGCAAGGCGCCTAGAATTTTGCCGCTCCACTTGAGAGCACGTTTCACTTTTTGGGCGAACATCAAGCATGAGGCACGGCTGACCGGGAGCGCACGCTCGATGCAGGACTGGGGCTGTGTTTCCGCTGAATCATTCGAAGTCGGGGCGGGTCAGTCGTTGCTCTCCATGCGCTTGTTCGGCTTGTTCGAATCCTATTTTCGCCCCTCCTGTGCTCCAAGAAAACGCTGATGAAGCCGCCAGTTGTTTCGCTGCACCGTCTCCACCAGCTCTTGATACGGAGTTCCATCAGCCTGAAGCAGCCCCTGCTTGAGGATCCTCGGGTCGACTTTATGACGGTCGATATATTGGCAGCGGTTGTATCCAATCAGGTAACGAGTAGCGAACCCGTACTGCAAGAACTTAGCGTGCGCCTTCCCAACGCTGGCGATGTCAGGCAACGTCTTCCACATGACATTGGAGTGTTCAGGCGTTTTGAAACTTACTTGGTGGTCGCAGATCATCACCGGTTTCTTCGTCTCTCGATAAGCCCGCTCAAAGTCCGTTTCAGAGAACAAGGATCCGCCTGGCTGAACGGATAGAACATCGATCCACGGCAGCGCTTCCTGGATGACCCGCCAAGGCATGGCAGCACCAGAGTAGCGCTCTCCGAATACCAACGTATTCGAAGCTAGTTTCCTGGTGAGGGGGCCGATGTGGGAATAGACCTCACGGGCGATGAGCACCAGGAAGTCCTCGTCAGAAGCGTCTGCGCCGTTCTCACGGAGAAACCGCTCGTAACGCCTTTTGCCGGGCGCACCATCTGGCAGTTCGCGGATGGCATCCACCCAAGTCTTCCCGGCAGCACGCTTCGCTTGCTTGAGATCCCAGGCGGGCATGTCTGTCCAGTAGATGCCGATACGGTTCGGATGATCTGGAAATTGCTTTGCCATCTGCTCAAGTTCGTTGCGGGCCGATTGCTTCCAACTATCGCCGAACACATCCGGGAATCTAATCCGCTTACCCTGCCATGCGCTGACCTTGCTCGTCGGGTAACAGGAGGCAAAGTGAGGTAGCAACTTCCGGGTGCTGGGATGCGAGTCATAGCCAAGGCTGTTGTAGCCCCATTTGCGGAAATAGGAGACCAGCTCCGTATTCGCCTTTCCCCAATCGTTATCGAGGTTCTGGCGGAGATGGTCGCGCTTCGACTGATCCGGCCGGGAAAGGCCGCCGGTGTGGGTCACTCCGACCGACAGGAATCCATGGCCATCTGGCGTTATCAGGAAGTGGCGGTCCTCGATGACTTGTAGATGAAACCTTCCGGTTGCTTCGCCCTTGATCGAGAGATACCCGCCATATCGATCAAAGCCATCACGATCAGGAAAGACTCCAGCAGATAGTGAGACAGCGATCAGAAGGGCAAGAGGGACGAAGGTAATAAGTCGTTTATTCATTGGATGTAATCTTACCTTAATTCGGAGTTCGTAGTGCGGAATCAGCTGCGATCGCTGGCATCATTTGAGTCATTCTTTCTGGCGAACGATGAGGCTAGGCATGGATGAGCGCAGCGAAATCCATTGCCTACGCCGTCTTGATCTGCGGCAGGAGGTCGTGGAGGTATTCTGGGGCAAAGTCGGCACCATTCGGCCACGTCAGTGTGTGGCCTTCGAGTTTGAATTGCTTGAAATATTCTAGATCCTGCAATGCCTCAAAGATCGGGCCGTCCAACTGACCCTTGAGATCGACCTGTCCATCGATTCCATCGCTAAACTTCAGCCAGACGCGATAGCCTTCGAGATACTTTGCTTCTTCAATGTGTAGGAATTTCATTATTCGAGGGGTTGAATGGGTTCGAGTGGCTTTCGTTGCTCTGCGAGTTCCCAATCGCGGAGAAGTGCTTCCTTGTTTATTTCATACCATTCCAAGACAGCTTTCAGCGCGCGTCTTGGAAAATGACCGGTCACAATGCCCGTCGCGATCTCTACGGTGACCTCATACTCACCATACTCGGCGTGAAAATGCGGTGGAGCATGGTCGCGATAATACATCCGGATGATGATCCCGAGAAATCTGGAAATTTCAGGCATGGTGAAAGGCTAGGTGCTTTCCGTGGGTCTTTCAATTCATTTCGCAGATCTTATATTATTCGTTACTTTTATCATGTATATTTTGTAATGAATCTTACATTTGATCATAAAGCAATCATTCTAAGAGTTATTTAATTTGAAAACTTTAAAGCTTTTTTAGCTGTTAACCAATTAAAATATATCAAATAATTTTCTTGTTAAACATGCAAATGAATCATGTATTACTTATTTGACATATGCATGAGTGGGTAAAAGTTCAACTTAAAGAATATTCAAATGCGAATGCAGAAGAGAGGCAGGCGTGGTGGATTACAATTAAGTGGTATTTTGGTTATTGCGCAAAGAAGGGGCTGGGAGAACCAAGCAACCGGGAAAATGGAAAGGTTTTTTGGCGAGAAGCAGTTTTACCAACCAGACCAAATGAATGGCAAAAGAAGCAATGGGGAGATGCATTAAAATGGTTTTTTCAGGAAATATCTGCTCGTGATATCGCTGGGCCGAAATTGAGAAGTGCTATCCGCCGACGCCACCTTGCCTACACTACAGAAAAAGCGTACATGGGTTGGTTGCGTCGCTTCCAGGCATTTCTTCATCCAAGAGAAGTAATGGAATCAGAAGCGGGGGAAGTCGTTAATTTTTTGACCTACTTGGCGGAAGAGAAAAGAATATCACCAACAGGGCAAAATCAGTGTTTTAATGCTCTGTTGTTTTTCTTTCGCTATGTAAGAGAGCAACCAAATGTAGATTTCCGGGGGGCGACCCGAGCAAAGAAGAGAATAAGGGTACCTGTTGTTTTATCCCAAAAGGAAGTGACACGCCTACTGGAATTACTACCCACTAAATTCCGTTTAATGGGTCGCTTGCAATATGGAGCAGGTTTACGAGTAAATGAATTATTACGCTTGCGGGTTAAGGATTTAGATTTTGATCGCGGTCAGTTATCTGTCCGAGCGGGCAAGGGAGATAAAGATCGGGTCTCAGTGCTACCAACTTCTTTGGTTGATTTTTTACAACTACAAGTCGAACAAGCTAGAATTTTGCATGCCAAGGATATCAAAGCTGAATTTGCCGGGGCAAGTATGACCGAAGCACTCGCTCGTAAGTTCAGCGTAGCTCGGAGAGAGCTTAGCTGGCAGTACCTTTTTCCTCATAGCCGACTTGCAAAGAATCCTCGAGGCGAGGAACTCCTCCGGCACCATGCGCTTGAAAATTCATATCAAAATGCAGTGCGCAATACAGCGAAAAAAGCGGGTATCGAAAAACGGGTCACACCCCATGTGCTCCGCCACAGTTTTGCCACTCATATGCTTGAGGGTGGGGCAGATATTCGAACCGTTCAGGAACTTCTCGGCCATGCTTCCGTGGAGACTACCCAAATCTATACCCATGTGATGAAAAAACCTTTTGGAATCATAAGCCCATTGGATCGGCTTTAAAAAATGTACGTATAAAAATGAGGCTATTTCAGTCTATCAATAACACATTTTTTAAACCTATTTAAAATTTTATTTAAATTTAAATAAAATTACTAAAATCAACATTTTTGCGAAATCATCATTCAGAGAAAGCTAATTAGTTTTTCAATTTTACCTCTTGATTCTTTTCAGAAGAAATTGTGGGGGAACCGGTACCATTCAATTCTGCTCTCTGCCTAATCCTTGAAATCGTTTGCCAAACTTTCTTGGTTCCCCATTTGGAATCTTTGAGTTGGGCATCCCAAATTGCAAGGCCAACGGAAGCATCCTTCGCGATCCATTCGAGGTGCTCTTGAACTGAAGCCTTCTCCCATTTGCTCGCATGACTGGGAACTCCAATGAGAAGTTTGGAAGAATACTTTCCCGCGGCAGCTTTTAGGAAATCATAAGATCTCCAACTCGTTGATTTTGATCCGGTTTCTGAATAACCCATTACATGAAGGGCATCAACATATGGAAGTAGCAACTTCCACCAACCTTGGTTTGGTGCATTCCATTTATATGCAAAGCTATCAACCGTAAGCTCCTTTCCCTTCGCCTTAAGTGCAATGGATAGCTCCATAATAAACTTAACAAATGCCTTCTTATCGTCCTCACACTTTCCTTTCCCTTCAAAGTCGATGTCAACCCCGCCTAACTTAAGTCGCACGGTTTCAGCAACTAAGGCCGCAATGAATTGTTTTCTATGCGTTTCAAATACGTTTTTAGCTAAATCCCAGTTCCAGCCATTTCGGGTGCTGTTATAAACACAAAGTAATACCCGCACATTATGGGCATTACCCCATTTACGAAAGTTTATAATGGTTGAATCATCGATTGGCTTAAAATTATCAACCAACTTAATTTGACCTTTAGTTGTAGGACGCCAGAATTGGAGTCCTATGTGGGTAAGACCATCTTTCATCCCCATACCTCCGAATGATTGATCTAAGCGTGCCCGGCATACATCTGTCGCGTAAGGAGGGACCCAAGTCATAACGCGACATGCTTTAACCCCCACTTTATTGGCATTCGCCGACCCAAACAAAAGAAGGGCTACCAACCAGAAAAGTTGCTTCAGAAAAAATTTAATTAAATATGAATCGCTTCCCCATGGGCGGCAGCAGCGGCCTCAGCCAAGGCTTCACTCATAGTCGGGTGAGCGTGAATCGTTCCATGAATTTCGTCTACGGTGGCTTCCAATTTCATTGCCAGCCCATACTCCGTGATTAACTCGGTAGCATCTGATCCGATAATATGAGCCCCTAAAATCTCTCCGTATTTCTTACCAACAATTACCTTCACAAAGCCCTCTGAATGATTCACCGCCACCGCTTTGCCGGATGCCGCAAAAGGAAACTTACCGACTTTGTATTCGATACCTTCCTCTTTTGCCTTCTCCTCCGTTAAACCAATACTGGCAACCTGCGGCTGACAGTAGGTACAACCGGGAAAGGCATCAACTGGTACAGGTTGCGAATGACCAAACATTCCATTAACAGCCTGTATTGCACGATAGGTGGCAATATGAGCTAACCAGGGAGGACCGACAATATCGCCGGTCGCATAAATTCCGGATTCTGTAGTTTCATAATTTTCGTCTACTTTCAGATAACCTTTCACAGTATCCAGTTTTAGTTTTTCTGAAACTGCACCATCAAGATTAGGAACTACACCGATTGCCAGCAAGAGGGATTCAACCTCCAGGCTTTCACTTCCCTCGTCATTACCCAATGTAAGCGAAACGCCATTTTCTCCAACCTCCACCGAGTCAACACGGGTGCCAACCCGACAATCAATTCCCTGTTCAGCAAATGATTTATGCAAAGCATCAGAAATTTCAGCATCCTCTACTGGTAAGACTTTAGGCAACATTTCAATCAGTGTCACTTTTGTACCGAAGGCATTTAAAAAATAAGCAAACTCTGCACCAATTGCACCTGCACCCATAATCGCGATAGTCTTTGGCTGCTCAGTCATTGCCAAAGCTTCCCGGGATGTCATCACTCTCTTTCCATCAACTGCGATTTCAGGCAAAGTTCTGGGCTTGCAACCCGTAGAAATCATTATCCTACTTCCCTTCAAATAAGTTCCAGCCTTCTCGCCTTCCGTAATTTCTACCATTCCAGCAGCATGGACCAATCCCTTGCCAACAATGTATTCCACCTTATTTTTCTTAAATAAAAATTCAATTCCACCGCCCATTTGATTCGCCACCTTACGGGATCGACCCATCACTTTTTCAAAATCCACTTCTATTTCCTTACAACTAAAACCAAATACCTCGGAATGCAGTGCCGCCTGAAAAGACTCGGCACTTTTCAAAAGAGCCTTTGAAGGGATACAGCCCCAATTTAAACAGGTTCCACCAGCACGCTCCATTTCGATGCAAACTACCTTTTTTCCAAGCTGCCCAGCCCGAATGGCAGCGGCGTAACCAGCGGGCCCACCGCCAATAATAATAAGATCGTAAGTAATATCAGATGTCATAAATTAAATATTGAATGGAAATTACATAATACTAATTACCTAAAGCTTACTAGTCAATGAAACGAAAATAAGATTCGGTTGTGCTGAAATTTTCGTTTGGGATTCTAATTTAACTCATTTCCTGCTTTAGTTCATTTTCTGAAAATGATCGAACAACTAAAAACAAAAAATAATTATCGCGACATAATTGTAAACAGTCTATCCCATTGCCTTACATCCACTTCTCTAGAACAAGGTACCTGTTTTAAAGGAAAAGTTAGAGATAGATATGATTTGGGAAAAACTTTTGCTCTCATAACAACAGACAGGCAGTCTGCTTTCGATCGAATATTGGCAACGATTCCATTCAAGGGTCAAGTACTCAATCAAACCGGTGCTTGGTGGTTCAATCAGACGAAAGATATTATCCCCAATCATGTGATTGATTTTCCTGATCCGAATGTCACCATTGCCAAAAAATGTACGCCATTTCCGATCGAATTTGTGGTTCGCGGGTTTGTGACTGGTAGTTCAAGTACTTCCCTGTGGACAATTTATGAAGAAGGGAACCGAGAATATTGTGGAATTCAATTCCCGGATGGCATGGTAAAAAATCAAAAATTACCAAAACCTGTTATTACCCCAACCACGAAAGAAGAAGAGCATGACAGAGCAATATCGCCTGATGAAATTATTGCAGAAGGGTGGATGGAGAAAGACCATTGGGAATATGCATCCCAAAAAGCACTTGATTTATTCGTGCGAGGTCAGGAGATGTCATCCAAACATGGACTCATCCTTGTAGACACAAAATATGAAATGGGACTTGATGAAAATGGTGAAATTACACTTATTGATGAGATTCACACACCAGATTCAAGCCGATATTGGATAGAGGAAAGTTTCCAAGAAAGATTAGATAATCAAAAGGAACCTGAAAATATTGATAAAGAATTTTTAAGACTGTGGTTCAAGGCACACTGCGACCCCTATAACGATAAAATTCTTCCGGAAGCACCAAAAGAATTGGTCACGGAACTTTCTGCTAGGTATATTCATCTGTATGAGACAATTACTGGCGAAAACTTTTCTTTTCCAGACCTAACACAGACCATGGAAGAACGTATTTTTAATAATCTAAAACCTTACCTTGGCTAATATAAAATTGGTCATAATGTCGGGATCAGTATCTGAAGAGTCACATGCTTAAAGAATAATTGATAACCTAGGTAAAATAGGAATCAAATGGGAACAGCATGTCACATCCGCACCCTAGCAACCATTGAAGGTTCTCATGATCCCTACGATAACCAAAATGAAGAATCATCTATTTACATTACCATTGCAGGTCGTTCAAACGCCCTGTGCGGATTTATAGGTTCAAATTCAAACCTTACTACTCTTGCCCGCCCTTGGTAGATAAAACTGACATGCTGATTAAGATACATTCGACATTTCAAATGCCTATTAACATGCTAGTTTTAACGATTTTAAACACTACAAATTGTGCATTCGCAATTTTGAGAATTTTCAAGGTTTCATTGGTAAACTAAAGTTGACCAATTTCACGCATAACTTGAGTAGAGACTTCTTCATAACTGTCCTTGGAGAGCGGATCGGAACATAGAGAATCGAAGGGTATTAAAGGACCGTAAGTGATACTCAATTTTCGACCAATCCTAGGAAAAAACATTCCTTTTCCCAAGATTTCATAACTACCCTTTATACGAACAGGTAATACTGGGCACTTGGACTTAAGCACAAGTAAGCCGAGTCCCTTTTTACCGGTACCGAGACTACCGTCTGTGCTTCTCGTTCCTTCAGGAAAGACTAGAAGGGGGTCCCCCTGCTTCAAAACTCTTAATGTATGCTTTAGCGTACCGAGATCTAACTGTCCCCGATTAACTGGAATGGAGTTCAGTCGTTTGATTAAAAAGCCAAGAGGGCCTTTGAATAGTGAATCACGGGCAAAATAATGTAAATTGCGATTAACCTTACAACCGACGAGGGGAGGGTCTAAAAAACTTAAATGATTGGAAGCAAGTATAAAACCACCAGATGAGGGTACATTGTCTAAACCATCAATTACTAACTTATGAAAAATTCTAAAGTATAAAAAAGATAATATTTGAGCGCTACGATAGGTGTAGGTGATCACAGATTATGAACTAATTGGGAAATGTGAGATAAAACCTCTTCCTTTGTTAATTGTGTCGTATCGATTATAACCGAATCATTACATTGGGTAAGTGGGGCAATCTTTCTTGTCTTATCTAAGTGATCACGGATAGAAATCTGATCTGATTCACCATCTAACTCGCGTCTTTTAGAGCGAATTGTTTCATCTGCAGTCAAAAACAACTTTAGGTCGGCATTAGGTAAGATTACTGTACCAATATCGCGACCCTCCATAACTAATCCAGAATAATGGTTAGATCGTGCCAATTCAACTTGCGATTTCTGATAGTTAAAAAGATGTAAACGTATACTGGGAATCGAAGCATAGGACGAAACACTGGAATTAATCTTATCCGAGCGAAGTATATTTTGCTGAAAACTAAAACCATTTATTGTAATGACTGATTTCTTGCCAGTAATATCTGAATTTAATTTAATTTTATTTAAATTTGGAGATTCAGCAGCATCCACAGGTGAAATATCGCTATCTAAAAGAGCTGCGGTAATCGCGCGGTAATGAGAACCCGTATCAACATGTAAGAAGTTAAATTGGTTAGATAAAAGATTTGCAGTTGTTGATTTTCCGGTACCTGCACCTCCGTCAATAGCAATAACAGTGAATTTTTTCATCAATTAAATACAGTTAGATTGGAGATGAGAGAGTACCTGAAAAAACTTAGGAAAAGTTTTTGCACAACAATTGGGATCCTGGATTCGCATCCACGATTTACCATTTTTAAATAAATCGTGAGAACCTAATATGGCAAAACACATCGCAAATCGATGATCGTCATAAGTATTGATAGAAACAGGAGAAACACTAGATAATTTATTTAAACTTGGTTGGATCGAAAGAAAATCGTGGCCCTCTTCTACATTTTGTCCCAGTTTTCGAAGTTCATTTGCCATTGCACTTACCCGATCGGTTTCTTGTTTGCGTGTATGGGCAATGCCCGAGATTCTGAGTGGAGATTGAAGAAGGGGTGAAAGGGCAGCAAGGGTCAGAAAGGTATCAGAAATATCATTGAAGTCGAAATCTCCTCCCCCGGCGATTGTATCCAGGCGTGATTCGATACCGAATTCAGATCTAGAAATACGAAATCCTATGTTTTTTACTACCTCACAAAAACCTATATCCCCCTGTAAGTTACAATTTTGAAGGTTTTGCACGACAATCTCACCGCCCACTGACAAAGGGAGGGAAATAAAATAGGAAGCAGCAGTTGCATCAGGCTCGATAGCATAATTTCCGCTTTCAATATTTAAGTTTAAATCAGGTATTAAGAATTTGTTTCCATTCTGAGTAATTTTTTGAGAACCATTCTCGGTAAATTGATGAATCATTTCTACTGTCATCTGTACAAATGGCCTTGATACAGTTTCACCAATTAAGTTAAGCCGAATTTCGCCAGGAATTAATGGACTAATTAATAGAATAGCAGATAATATTTGACTACTTGCCGAGGCATCAATCTCCCAATCTTCATTCGATAGAGCATTTGTTTTTATGGTAAAAGGGAAACAATTCTTTTCACCCTTAAACTCAAGTTTTGCACCATGTGATTCTAGCACATTGAGCAATCCACCCATCGGCCGAACCCTCATTGGCAGAGATCCATCGAGAGAATATTCACCTCCTTCTTGTAAGGCAAGTAGAGCGGTAAGAAATCGAGCTACCGTTCCCGCATTCCCAACATTTATAGTGGCTTTCTTAACGGGCAGGACTCCTTTACAACCATAAACAACAACTGATTTATTTTCTCTTTCAATTTCAATTTTTACGCCCAATAATTTTAAGGCATCGAGCATGATATCGACATCCTCACTGTGCAATATACCGTTTAATTTAACAACTCCATCATTTAATACTGCTAAAATAAGTGCACGGTTCGAAATACTCTTAGATCCGGGTACTTCCAACATACATTTATTTTTATTACTAAACGGTATAATATCTATAAAATCATCGTTCATTTATCTAAGTCCTTACGAAAGTTTGATCCTATTTTTAAATAGTTGTGTAATTCGTTTTTATTTTCTCCTTTCAATAATTCTTTAATTTCTTCAAGTGATTTCTCCCAGCCTGCTATTGAAGTTAAAATTTCTTTTTTATTCATCTGAAAAATTTGCTGCCAAAGAAGGGGATCTCCCTCAGCAATTCTAGTTGTATCTTTCAACCCATTTCCTGAGATTTTTTTCCAGTTTGGGTCCTGGGTATCAAGGTGCCTTGAAAGACAGGAGGCAAGTAAATGTGGTAAATGGCTAAAGTATGCAGCCGCCCGATCATGTTCAGCTGGACTAAATCGGAATACGATCATTTTTAATGCTTTCCAGAACTCTTCTAACTTTTGAATATAGTTTACTGGAGCATCCTTCATCGGGGTAATGATACACGATTTCCCATTCACTAGTTCTTTGCTTGCAAAATCCATCCCTGACTTTTCTGAACCTGCCATCGGGTGCGAACCAATAAAAAATCCCTCCGAGCTTTTCATTGCCTCTTCACAATCCAAGCAAATTTGGTTCTTCACGCTTCCCACATCAGTAACCAGAGTCCCTTTTTCTAAATAAGGAGCAATCTGTCTTGCTATTCCTCCGATTGTTTCCACTGGCGTACAAATAATTACCAAATTGCTTCCAATGACAGACTTTCCTAGGTTTTCTTCCCCATGTTGACACCAAGTTTTCGAAGAACACAAGTCTACCGTCTCTTTTCTTCTCGCCCATATTGTAATTGATTGTGCAATCTTGGCATGATGAATAGACATCGCAAGCGATGCTCCCAATAAACCGGAACCAAGAATGGTGATTTGCTCGAACATTGATTAACTAGTGCTTAAATTTGGTTGATAGTTAGAATTTTAATATTACAACTTATCCATTGATGGAAAATGATTTTAAAGAGCAAGACTCAAAAGATAATGATTGGGGCCAACCGCCCTCACCCTTAACACCCGAAAATCAAAAAAAAGCGTTTCGAGCTCAAATGATTTTAGGAATCGTTTCATTAATTGGCATTACCTTGCCAGGAATACTTTTTTGGTTATTGGGTTGATAGTATGAACACTGTGAAAAACAACTTTATCATGACGTCGAAAGAAAAGAAAGGTTTCTGTAAAATTGAACTTTTACTAATTGTACTAATTTTATGCACCGCAGTATTTCTTGCTTTGCCAATAGTAAACACTTATCTAAAATACCAATCGACCGATAATATTAAAGAGCTCGATCAAAATGCACCAAGTTGGAATGAAGGCATAGATGAAAACGACTCGGATGTACCGGTAAAGATTATTACCAAAGACTAATCTTTTTATTTTTTAAAACCCCCATTATTACTATATTTGAAGCTTATCAATAGTAAGTTGTTTTTAACTTTTTGCTTGGTTCTATCTATTTTCTCCATTCTTGGGGTTCTTTATTTTGTCGTGATCACAATTGGGGGAGAGGAAGGTAAACATTATGTGCTAGACAATTGGTCTTTGTTTAAAAAATTTTTACTTGATAATGGATTTTGGCTTTTCGTCGCCCTGGCTATTTTACCCGGTTTTATCTTACCATGTGCACCCTTTTTATTTTTATTTGGAATATGGGGAACCAAATACGGTACTGGTCTCGCTTGTGCCATCAGCGTACTTGCTTTATCCCTAAACCTAGTTTGGACCTATTGGCTCGCACATGGCATTGGGCGTTCATTTATAGACAAACTGCTTAAAAGGTTTAAGTACAGAATACCTGAACTACCCCCTAATAATTTAACTCAGTGGGCAATCATTCTACGTCTCACACCTGGAATTCCATTTATCTTTACCAATTATACACTTGGCTTACTGAAAATTCCCTTTTCAAAATATCTTCTTGTCTCGATTCCGATTGTGGCAATTACTGATTGTGGATTTGTTTTGGCCTCAGCAGGAATTTTCGGTGGAAGTTGGAAATTTATATGGAGTGGGGTCTCCATTCTTATCATCATGATCTTGATTGGTCGCACTGTCTCTAAAAAACAAAATAATGCAGACAAATCTATTTGAAGAAAATCAGGACTCCTCCGAAATATGGTCGGTTGGACAATTAACAAGAGAAATTAAGAGTACACTCGAAAATAGGTTTCCCCCTGTTTGGATAAAAGGTGAAATTTCAAATTTAAGGGCACAGCCTAGTGGACACCGGTATTTTATTTTAAAAGACTCCACCAGTCAGATTAAAGCAGTTCTCTTCAAAGGCGATTTTTCTCATCTGGGATATATTCCACAGGAGGGTGATGAGTGCGTAGCTTATGGAAATGTTACCGTCTACGAACCACGGGGAGATTATCAATTTCGAATCAAACATTTAATGCAGGATGGAACCGGTAACTTGCGACTTCAATTTGATCGTTTAAAAGCAAAATTATTAGACGAAGGTTTATTTGATGATAGCCAAAAGGTAACTCTACCAAAACTTCCAAGAAAAATTGCCCTAATTACCTCGATTAGAGGTGCTGCCTTACAGGATTTTCTAAGTATATTAAAACGAAGAAAATGGTCTGGAGAAATTGATATTTTTAATTCCTCAGTACAAGGTAGAGATGCTCCAAAAGAATTAATTAATGCCTTATCCAATGTGGAAAGAGATAATGATTACGATCTAGTAGTTCTGACTCGAGGAGGCGGAGCCATTGAGGACCTTTGGGCTTTTAATGACGAAGAGTTAGTTCGTGCCGTTGCTTCGTCCAAAACACCCATTATTTCTGCGATTGGCCACCAGACAGACTTTGTACTCACTGATTTTGCTGCCGATTTTCGTGCCGAGACACCCTCTGCTTCTGCGGAATGGATAACTTCACAACACATCCAGCAAATTGAGCACCTCAAGGCACTTCAAATTCATCTACGGGACATCCCCCAACAAGCAATCAGAGTGCGTCACGAAAAACTGACACTTTTAGAAGCTAAATTGCAGGTATTATCTCCTCAATCCAAAATGGAAAGTTATCATCAACACTTAGATGATTTTTCACTGCGAATGGACCGCGTAATGGAACAATTCATTGGTCATAATTTATATAAAATAGACTCACTCCACCAACGATTGGAAAGTAGTAGTATGAAATCGGTCCTGAATCGTGGATTTTCCATATTTGAAAACTTAAACGGACAAACAATAGATCGTGCTGAAAAACTCAAAAAGAATGATATCGTAAAAGCAGTTTTCCAAGACGGCTCCAGGGAAATGAAAGTAGAAAACTAAATTTTATTTAAATTTTAATTTAAATTCAAAACATCCTCTCTGCATATTTCGAAACCATTTTAAAACCGATTGATTGATAAAGATTACCGCCCTCTTGGTAGTCGCTAAAAAGGATACATTTTTTCTTTTTTTCCTGTTGGGTAAAATGAACTAAATCTAAAATTAACTTCTGGGCAATTTTTTGATTTCGCCACTCGACTGGAACATAAACAAGATTAATTACAAAATAAGAAGGTGTCTCTCTACCAAAGCCGGCCATCCCGCATGTTTCAAAATTGGCACTCTGGATAAAAAATAAAGATTGGTTTTTCATCATTTTCTTCGCCATTAAAACTAATGCCGAACCATTGAGTGGAGGATTTGACTCACAGGCAAAATTGAACGCCCATAAACGAGCTCTTGGCCATTCGTTATTTCCGACTGCTTTGATCGAATATTGTTTGGTGCTATCATTTCGCCATTGAGAAATCTTTTTAGGTGATTCGTAGATACCAAAATCTCTGCGACCTTCCACTTGTTCTGAGATACCCTTTAGCCAAATTTTGGTAAAAAAGAGACTGCCCTGACGGGGGCCGGACACCCCCTTTAATTTCCACTTTTTTCTTTTGAAATATTGGATTAAGTGTTCTAGGTAAATATTTTTCCCACTGGAAATTAATAAATAATTTGCCTCAGTTCGAATCGCACAAAGTTTTATTTCTCCATTCTCAATAATTACTCCTGCCCAAACCGAAGAGGAAGGCACTTTGACTAATCCAGAAAGAGTTTCCCAAAATAAATTATTAACAACCTCATTTCCCAAAAGAAAATTCTCGGTCTTTTGAATAAATCTAGCTAATGTTCTATAACTTTGTACTTTCATTTTATGAAGGCGATAATAACCATTCCAAGAAATTGTTTTATTTAAAGAACTCGATCAAACAGAATAAATAATATGGCAAGCAACGATTCAAATAATCGATATAATCAAAGAGGAGTTTCCTCAAGCAAGGATGAAGTTCATCAAGTCGTAGATAAACTGGACCGTGGATGCTTCCCAGGCGCGTTTTGCAAAGTTACCAATGATCTCCTAACGGGAAATAAAGATATGTGCAATGTCATCCACTCTGATGGTGCTGGCACGAAATCTATCCTTGCTTATCTTTGGTATAAAGAAACCGGGGACGCTTCTGTGTTTCGAGGTATTGCACAAGATAGTATTGTGATGAATTTGGATGACCTCGCCTGCGTTGGTATTTGGGACCAAGTTGTTCTTTCTAGTACAGTGAACCGAAATGCAAGAAACTTTCCCGGAGAGGCTCTTGCCTCTCTGATCGAAGGTACGGAGGAATTTATTCAAACATTGCGTGATTTTGATATTGATGTTTCCAGTGGGGGAGGGGAGACCGCGGATGTGGGAGACCTTACTGGAACGGTTGCCGTAGATTCCTGTGCGGTTGCCATCGTGCCGAAGGAAAAAATCATTGATAATGCTAATATTTGCCCTGGGTTAAGCATTGTGGGCTTATCTTCATCGGGACAGTCCACTTATGAGAATAAAGAAAATAGTGGTATTGGAAGCAATGGATTAACAAGTGCCCGTCATGAAATACTCTCCCCTCACTATCGCCAAAATTACCCTGAAACTTTTGATCCTCAAACTAAGGAAGAATTTCTCTATTGCGGACCATTTCGCATGCAGGATAAATTAGTTAATTCATCTCTTTTGATTGGAGAAGCATTACTTAGCCCCACTCGGACCTACCTTCCAGTTGTTAAATCAATCATGTCGAAAGTGGGACAATCAATCTTAGGCTTGGTTCATTGTTCTGGAGGCGGGCAAACTAAATGCATGCGCTTCGGTACAAATGTATATCATATAAAAGATAATCTTTTTACCCCCCCCCCACTATTTCAGGAAATTCAACGGGTCTCAGGAACAACGGATAGGGAGATGCATCAAGTGTATAATATGGGGCATCGATTCGAAGTGTATTGTAAACCCGAAGCGGCGGAAGAAATAATTGCCCTTTCCAAGTCTTATCAGATTGATGCACAAGTGATTGGCCATACCGAAAAGAGCATAAAGCCAGATTATAGCAATCATCTTACTATTAAATCAGATCATGTTGAATTGCACTATGGATGAGACTGAAAAAATAAAAGTAACCCTTACTAAAACTGTTACATACCTCCGTAATGCGTGGGGAAAAATAAACCCTGAAGTCGCACTTATATGTGGCTCTGGATGGGGAGAAATCAGTGAAATATTCCCCAATTCTTTATCTATTAACTACTCGGAGATACCGGGGTTTTCCTCCACCACGGTTGAAGGACATGAGGGTATTCTGAGCTTGTGCGAAATCAATCAAAAACAAATTTTACTCTTTCAAGGCAGGAGACATTTATATGAAGGGGAAGGATGGGACCCCATTCGCTTTCCCGTTCTTCTTGCAAACGAATTAGGAATACAGAACCTTCTCTTAACAAATGCAGCTGGAGGAATTAATCCAAACTTTCAAGTGGGCGACCTCATGATTGTAGAAGATCATATCAATTTTATGGATTCAAATCCCTTAATTGGTGCCTCCCTCAATCCTAAAATACCCAGATTTCCTGATCAAACTGAAGTTTACGACAATACCCTTAGGCAAAGACTTCAAGAAATTGCCAAGAAGAATGACTTACCATTCGTGAAAGGGATTTATTTGGGACTCTCCGGCCCTGCATTTGAAACTCCCGCCGAAATTAATGCGTTTCGGGTGCTCGGTGCCGATGCAGTAGGAATGTCAACTATTCCAGAAGCAATGATCGGAAATGGATTAGGTATGAAAGTACTGGCAGTTTCCTGCATCAGTAATTTAGCCGCAGGGATTTCAGAAGAAAAGCTTTCTCATCAAGATGTTAAACAAGCCGCCCAAATTGCACTTCCCAAGATGAAGGCATTCTTTTCTGCCTTCCTCAGGGATTTACTTGCTTAAAAAACTTCATTTCTTAAACAAGCAAAAGTTTATCGATCGCCCGACCGGGAGAATTTTAAAGTTTCTAAACTTACGGTTAATTGGGAATGCTTTCATTTCATGTTCGACACATCTAAATAATTATACATGGAGTTATAGCTTATGAATCATCATGAAATTGAGGAAGGGATTCGCTTAGAGCTTGATTTTACAAAGCTTAAGAAAGTGGCGGACTGTAAAGAAGATATTATCCCCGCGGTCGCACAGGACGCCGATACAGGAGAAGTACTCATCGTCGGATATGCCAACGAACTCGCCCTTAAGACTACATTACAAGAAAATATGGCCACTTTTTGGAGCACCAGTCGAAATGAACTGTGGATAAAAGGAAAAACCTCAGGAGATTATCTTGAAATTGTCGAAGTATGCGTAAACTGTGAGCAAAACTCACTCCTTTATCGAGTAAAGCCAAAGGGCAGGGGAGCCTGCCACACGAAGAAAGAAGATGGTACACCCCGTGCCGGTTGCTATTATCGAAAGTTGAAAAGTTTCACCGAATTAGAATTTAAATAAATTTAATCCCTTCTTATTCTAACTCGCTTTCTTCTTTAATATCTGTACGAAAACGAGGCTTTCCATAACCGGTTGCACTGGATAAAGGCTGACTTAATTCAGCCACTTTTTTTACCTTTAATTTACTGCCATCCAGTCCAAGAAAAAAGATTCCTCGCATGATCGGTGAGTGGCCAAACCTTTGATTAAAGACTTCGAGGTATTGAGCATTTTTTTGAATCATTGCTTTTAACAAAACCCCCCTTTTCCCCTCCTCCAAAACTGCGGGGCTCACCTTTGTCTTAGACGAGGGAAGACTAAACTTCTCTTTTCCAAAGATTACATAGAGCGGAGTACGAGATTGAGAAATAAATTTATAACTTCCTACAGGGACTTCATTCTTGGAAAACGGAATAGGATAAATTCTCCATAATCCATTTTTTTTCTTGTTCACGAATAATAATAAGAACTCCTGAATACCGCTTTTTCCCTGAGGTAACTCAAACTCAGCAGACAGGATTCCCATGGGTTGTCGAATTGAATTATTTTCGTCTTCTACTTCCCACTCCCTCGGTCGTCTTTTGTTATAAAAATTCACATTCCCATCGCCGTAATAAACAAACTTTCTCGACATCGAACTGGAGCCGATTGAAATTTCTTCTATTGTAGCGTTTGATTCTTTTTCGTTTCCCCATGGAGCATAGGAAAAAGATTCACTATTATATTTTTCTAAAAAGACGGCGGAAAAGACTGCAACAGGTTCCATCAATTTCTCCTGAGCATTGACATTTCCAATGCCAAATATATTCAAAACTAGGAAAAAAAAGACTGACTTATATCTTGTAAATTTTGTAAGCATCAACAGATAAAACAACAGTTCGGATTAAAAAGCAAAGTTGCTTTTATACGTCCTTCTCATTTAACCAGCGAAATTTTATAATCCTGAATTTTCTTCCAAATCTTTGGTTTATTCCCTGATAAGAAATATCTTTGTCTGGGTTTGATAAAGTCTCCTCCGAAGGATCTTGATTTAACTTCAAGTCAGATTTTAATCCATCCGCAAATAAATCATTAGCACCCGTTTTTCCAATTCCAGGAAGATCGGGTCCGCCCTCTGGCCCTGAAGTCACATCACTCCCTTCTTTGTTACGACTGTTTTGATTTAAATCCAACCAATGCTCATCTCTACCATTCCATATTCCATCAAAATTCATGTCTTCAAAGGGTTCATGCGGACGATGATGGGGAGCGTCTAGCTCTGATTTAATATAATCCGGGGTTCGCTGAACAGTAAGTTCGATCCATGCACGAGAGGAGAATACCTGGTCCTCTGTTGCTGGGCTTTCCCCCATAACCCGAATGGTAAATGTATCAGAACGAGCTGATGTTACCGGGGCAAGCGGGCTAAGGACATCTGCCTGCATAAGCCAACCAGGCTTATTGGCTGCGGTTGCCACATTTTCAACCGCAAGTAAGTTGTCGGGAGCTTCCCCGCTTGAAAACGCGTTCTCATAATAATACATCTTATATTCGACTCGGTCTTCAGAGCCGCCTGTATTAGGAGTAATATAGCCAGGTCTCCCAAAAGGTGGTTGAATATTTTCACGATCTTCTACCCCCATGCCCCACGGTTGCGGATAGGTCGTATAATCAGTTGGCCAAATTGGATTGCTCCTGGATGGAATCGGTGTGGCGGGTTGTGAAAAAACAACTCTTTTAAAAACACTGCCACTATTCGGGTTTTGATATTGTGTTCCGATAATGGCATGAAGCCCAAAATCTGAGGATTCGAAATTACTTTGAGTGATGTAGTTGGAATCATTAAATGGAGTAGTTAGATATTGGTTTGATCTAAATCTTGTCGTAGGAACTTTAGGAATAATTGGATTACCCATTGGTTGACTAGACGGGTTAAATTGGAAATTACCTTGGTTGATATTCGCGTCTGCTATCGCAGCCTGTACTGTTCCTCGTAGGCCAATTGTTGAATTTCTCGTTTCCTCTGGCCATTCAGTAAAAGGGAGAAAGACAAGACTGTCCTTTGCTTCACTTTGAATTCGGCGATTTACAAAGTCAGAAAAAGAAAGAAAGGGACCACGTAATTTAATTTGCTTCACCATGCTCTTGGCCAAATTTATAATTTCAGCATCGTCTAAACTACAAATTTGATTCCATGGGTTCTTATCTATTTCATCCAGAAAACGCGGAAAAAGGGTTTCGCTCGAAGGAGAAGAACTACCTGACCCACGAATGCCCTTAAGAGCACTCAACTGAGAGACCCAAGCATTAACGGAAGTTGAATTTATATTAAATGCACCATCCAAAATTAGATCGGAAGCAAGAGTCTGATATTGAAGGTCCTTATTTTCTGATTCACCCAACTTAACTAAATCTTTTTGATCATATTCAGTGAGTTTCCATCGACCATTTTCCATCCACTCTTCCCTCAAAAATGGAGTTAATCGTGAATTCCTAAACGGACTAAACCTTTTCCCTGGCTCCAGGTCCGTCGGAATTTGGGTAAAAGTATCTAATCCATCAATTCCAGAAAAGAAATATCCATCAAATAAGGCACGGTTTGCATAATAAGAATGATCTAGAGTAACATTTTGATGTTCATTCTGAGCCCCATCATCTCGAATCGCACCCATTCCCGTATTCCAATTACTTTGCCAAGGAAATAAATTAATTTGTCTGGAGCCCACTCCAGGTATATCAGCAAGAAAATTAAATGTGGCCTTTTGCCCAACGATATCCATGGTGCCCTTTGGTTGCGCTTTCAGGGCACGTACCCTTGCCCATGTCTTGTAACGACCCACTTGAGGTGACGCATATGAGTTTCCAACTGTATAGGCGGGGCCATGAGAATAATTATTGAGATTCGCATGTTTTAATTGACCTAAGGATAAAAGGGGTGTGCGGGGAAGGTCGAACATTACTGCTGAAGCACTTGCTCCCATCGTAGAGCCAATTTGCATTTGCTCGTGAAAGAAGCCAGCACTGTTCTCCAGTCCGGCCTTGGGTACAATTGCATCCGTAAAGAATTCTGTCTCAAAACCTGCGCCAGGTGTAGAAGTGGTAGTAAAATCAGTCAATGGATCTAAATCTTCACCCCTTGTCGGAGGAGTGTAGAAATTGAAGTTATTCTTATCGTAAATCGCATGAAAGCGGGACTTTCCGCGATAATTACTGCCATTAAAGAATTCTGTTTCCCAATTATTTCCATATCCTTCCTGTAAGCTGTCAACCAATGCCCTTGGGTTAAACTGATTAAAGACAACCGAATTTGCAGTTCCTGGAAATTTCCACCTTAATCTAAATCCATTTCCGACAAGAGAATCCGAGGTGTGCCGAGACATGGAATTGGCCAAATGCGAGGCTTGCGAAAAATCCAAATGTCCGCTGCTCATGTCCAAAGAGAATTTCTTGTTTATTTTTTTCAGGACTTTTAAGTTATTGAGCGAATGAGTCCTCGGGTCGTTTCCGTACACGGTAATGCCCTGTGGTCGAAAATAGGATGAACTTTGTACCCTGTTTCCTGTCCTAGGATCAAAATCCTCTTTGACTCTACGGTTTACTCCCCGAATATTTCCAATCCAAAACTGCATAGTCAAAGGTTCGCTTGCTGTAATTGTAAAATTTGACTTACAAATGAGGGCATTTGCAAAACCCTCATCTCCCTTCGATAAAGATGCCTCAATAAATTGAATATTATTTGAACTTACTAGATCAACCCAGTTCCATCTTTGATCTTGAGATAACACAAAATGAGACTTTTCTCCCGCATCTAATTGTAAATTACTTATTTTCAGTAACAGATGCCTTTCAGCAGATAGTGTAGTTGGAGTAATATTGGAAGAGCCTTGATCAAGACTTCTAAAAAAGTGGTATTTGGTAATTTGCCCATTGGGTCCCCAGGGCGGAAGATCTGGAGGAAAGCCTGTATACTGGTTATCACCTCTAAAATTACCAAAGTTACCACCCTGTGGATGCCGAATATCCCTGAGGTTAAAGGGTTGATTTAACATCCATCCACGATTGTAGCGAAATCTATTATCTCCCAAGTTTGGGCTTCCTCCTCCTCCTCCTGGCGGACGGGGAGGGCGAGGGATATGAGTACGGGGTTCACCAGGATCCCACCTGCCATTACCATTCGTGTCAATATAAGGCATAGTTCCTCCCGGCACCTGCCAATTTTGCGTGGGCATACTTGAAACACTTGTTGTTGTATTTCCTGGAATATAATGAACCGTGGCATTGGGGTTGTGAATATACCACTTCTTAAATAAATCCCATTCCTTCGAATTATATGCACTCATGTATACGGAGATTGGTATCTCCACATAAACATCGTTCAATTGAATAGGAATATTATAGGGATTCCAAAAGGCAACGGATGGATACATTGCAAGAGCAAGTTTATCGTCCGTCCAAGTTGGAACAGCAGAAAATTTAAACTCAACAAGGGCGGGAACAACAGAATGATTTATTGGCTCGGGACGAATTGTTCTCTCAGCGAAATGATTAAAATTATCCACTAAATCACGAATGGAGACTTGTATCTCGCCGTTTGGATTATTGGGGCGTTCAGCAAACAAAATATTATTATCTCCCACTATCCTAGGAAACCCGTCAGGCATTAACTTTTCTTCTTGTTGGCGTGGATCGTTAATAACAGAACCCCATGCTAAATCTGATTTAGCATCTTTCCACTTATTATGAAAATCTCTAAGAACCGACCAACGGGGACCCGCTAAAATGGTATTCTTATCATCGATTGTCGCTGCAAACTGTCCTGAAGATTGATCATTCCATTCATTCGCAAACGCGGTCGGTTTAAAGGACAGGTTTTTCATGTAGTAAATTCTGTCCTGATATAAATAACCTTGAAAATCTTTTTCCCAGGTTGTTCCGGATTCAACCGCAAAGGCACTACTTAAATCTCTTTTAAGCCCGCCTGTTCTTACATCTGCAAGAACACCGTAAGACTCTGTAGTAAGACCATGATAATGAGCGGCGATACGATTCGATTTCGTTGTCGGATCCCCCGTCACCCCATCAATCTCTGCGAACATTCCGAGCGAGATAATATCTTGTCGATCTTCTTCAATCGATGGGGAAAATGTAATTCCAAATCCTGTTTCTAAATTGGGTTCAGATGCGACGGAAAGATCGTCCCATACATTTTCCCCTTTTTTAACATTCACATGATTGACTTTCGCTTTTACCCCCTCGTCGCCTACCCAGTAAGCATAAGAAGCAGCGGTACTGGGAAGACCTTCTGATTCATCAGGGATTTCAAAATTAGTTTTCCTTACTTTCACCGGTTCTCCGGCAAGGTGGTTTTTCCAATCACTCGGATTCTCTGGGTCATAACTAGATTTCAAGAGAGGTTTTTTGAGCATCCAAACTGTCTGATTGGGAAACTGGATATCATCCGGATCCGGTAATTCGACAAGTGGGTGAAAATATTGAGGATCAAAAATACCGGAGTTTTGATTTGTAAAATTTTGCTGAACCACGCCCTGATAATCCAACCAAGCGTTCCCCTCCTGACCATAGGAAGTTTGGGCCCCATTAAAATACCGTTGATCCTTTTCAATACCATCTGGGATCTCGATATAATCCTGCCTGGATACAAAGGATCCGGATCCTTGTAATACCGCCAATTTTTTTTCATATCCCTCGTTTCCACTCACTAACCAGGCAACTTCAACCGCAGGGTGCGGATCAAATTCAGAATCCTGCATAATTGTTTTATTCACAGAGTTTCCGGTTTCTAAAATATTGGGAAATGGTTTCGCACCCGGTTGGATTCCTCCTTTACTTTTCGCACGAGTTTTCCAAACCCCAGTCCAATATCTTTGGCCAAAGGATAATTTATCGTATTGGTTATCCTCATCGAGGTCTACTCCGCTTGATACAGAAAGACTGGCATCGTAGTTTTGGTTCACATATAAATCACCCGATTCGACTCTTTCATCCAAAATATCTGCAGTTGCCGAAATTCGTGTATCCGGACCCAAGTGTTTTTGGATTTCTCCCAACGCTACCATCATACCCATACGGGCATTTGCTTGAGCTAAAACTTTTTGCTTCCTGAGTTCGGCTAAGTTTAGATCAGTACCCACTAAGCTGACGAGAGATACGACAAGCAAAAACACTAAGCTCATGAGAGAAAGAGCAAGGACAAGAGCAAAACCCTTTCTTCGATCCTTTTTCATTTCATGGGAACAATCGGGTAACTTTTTCATAAGGCAACACTTACAAGTGAGCCCTTATTGTAACCAGATGCAAGTTTATAGAGAAGAAAAGTGCTTTATCGGGACGGAATCGCTAAAATATCTTCTTCAGAGGGCCAATACTTTTCGATATCTTCTAAAGAGGGAATTTCCCGGGGTCTTACCACTCGAAATCCAACAAATATTGCGTCTGTATGATACCAAACACTTTTAGGGATTTGTGGGTCTTGTTGCTTCCATGCTTCTTCCGAGCCCATCCTTCCCGCACTCCTGTGACTTACTGCACCATCATCCCACGATCCTCCTTTTACCACTCTTGGATACAAAGTATTCGGAGCAACAAGCGGGTTTTGCAAAATACCCTTGGGGGCAGTATCCGCTGGGGGAACAAATTGATCGAGCACCCACTCCCACACATTACCATGCATATCATAGAGGCCAAAGGGATTGGGAGATTTTTGTCCGACTTTTTGGTACTTAAATCTACTGTTTCCCAGATGCCAGGAATGATTAGATAACTCTTCCGAATCATTTCCAAAACTGTACGCGGTATCCGTGCCTGCCTTGCAGGCAAATTCCCATTCTGCCTCGGTGGGTAATCGGTAGAATTTTCCCGTTCGAGCACTTAACCACATACAATACATTTTGGCAGATAATTGAGTCATACAGATTGCAGGGTGTCCACTTTTACCCATTCCGAAAGTCATGTCAGTGTAGGGTGCAGTGGGCTTGGTAACAGCATCGGATAGGGCATCAGCCTCGGTGGGATCAAGTTTGTTGTATTCTCGGTTATCCTTATCCAAGTTTATCATCCAAAGTTCATACTCATCCCAGGTGAGTTCGTATTTTCCCATCCAAAAGTCTGAAACATTAACTTTTCGACTTAGTAATTCATTTTTACCCCTATTTTCATCACTGGCAGAACTCCCCATGCTGTATGTCCCTCCCTTTATGGGCATCATTTCAAAGCTGAGTTCCGAGGTTACAATCTCTTGCCTGTAACTTGAAAATTCGTCTTCTACTTTTCCTTCCTTAAAGCCTAAGGACTTATACAGATCTTTGGGCATAGTTCCTAGGACTGTAAAGCTCTTCTTTTTAGGAGATAACTGTGCAGACTCAGGCCAATCAGCTCCTTCTTCAATCCACCTGCGGAGCATAAATAAGTCAGTTGAAGACAATGGATCATTTCCTTCGGGGGGCATAAACATCTCATCGTCTTGCGGTAAAGTGCATAATACCCAAAGATCACTCTCTAAAGGCTGGCCGGGAACAATAACATAATCGGAAGCAAAGGCATGCTCGAAACTATCTAACCTTAATTCGCCTTTCACTTTTCCTTCGTAGTGACAAGCAACACAATTTTGTTCCAAAATAGATTGAATGTTGTCAACAAAAGTCACTGTCTTTGGTAATCTTTTAAGGGGTACAAGAACCTCTTCATCGGGCCAATTTGCACCGGCCAATATCCATTTTTTTAAAATTTCCTTCTCTTGATCGCGGAGTGGATAGTCTTTGTCCTCATGCTTGAATGGAGGCATTACCAATTCATCATCAGAAGGCAGGGTTGTCGTCCAGTAGAGAGAGCTATCATCAGGTTTACCCGGAACGATAACATCGTCACCTGCAAAAGCGGCTTCTTTGGTATCCAATCTTACTTTCCCTTTTACATTTCCCTCACGGTGACAGCTCACACAATTATGCTCTAAAATAGGTTTTACATCTCGAACAAATTCAATTTCCGCGTGAGACAGAGGCATTATAAATCCCAATGATAAAAGTAATAGGGTGCTAAAGTATAACTGATGCATAGTGTGGTAAGGTAATATATAATGTATTAACAATCTTCCTTTATCCCAAAATTCTTTGGGCAAGAAAAGCTTTTTAAGATATTAATTTGTAATCAAATGAAAATATTTTCCTTACTGCTATTCATTTTTCTTTTCCTGAAGTCCTCTTTGTGTGCCAATGAAAAAGCAAATTCTGAGTATAGAAAATATAGTCAAACCTGCATGGGGACAAAATTTAATTTATTAATCGACGAACAAAATATTCTGCTTTCTAACACTGCTGCCCAAAGCGCGTTTAAGGAAGCCCACCGTTTGGATAAAATATTAAGCGATTATAATAGCAACAGCGAGCTTTCGATCCTTTCTCAAAATTCAGGTTCTCCTGATTCTTTCTCCGTTTCTGATGATTTATTTTATGTATTAGCATGTAGCCAAGAGCTCGCAGTTGAAACTGAGGGTGCATTTGATATCACAATTGGACCATTATCGAGATTATGGAGAATTGCCCGATTTAAAAAAGTTCTTCCCACGAATGAAAAACGATCGAATGCACAAGAGAGAATGGGGTATCAAAATCTCAAGTTAGACTATGGTCGTAAAGAAGCACTATTATTAAAGAGTGGAATGGTTCTAGACCTTGGCGGAATTGCAAAAGGCTATGCAGCCGATCGAATGTTTACTATTTTAATGGAACAGAATGTAACCCGATTTTTGATAGATGCGGGTGGTGATATTTTATTAGGAAACCCCCCTCGAGGAAAAGCGGGATGGAAAATATCAATTGGCGGTAAAAAACACCCCGATTTACCAAATCTTGTACTTGCGAATGTTGCAATTGCAACCTCTGGCGATTTAGAACAATCAATAACCTTTTCAGGAAATACATACTCTCACTTGATCAATCCTAAAACTGGAATCGGCCTTACAACCATGGCACAGGTCACTGTAATTGCTCCCAACGCCACCCAAGCGGACTCTCTTGCATCCGCATCTCTAGTTCTTGGATCAAAAGAGGGAATTCCATTCTTAGAAAAAAAGCCAGGCGTTCGGGCGTTTTTTCTTGAGCAAAAGGACAATGAAACCGTCCTTCAGAAGACTAAAGAGTAAAATTAAATCATTAAAATATTAGACCTCACTAGCTGCAATAATTTACTCCATTAGATGATTGAACTTGTCAGATAAAGTTTAATCCTACATTATAGAAATCTTTAATCTATTTATACCCATGGCTAGAGTATGTGCAATAACAGGTAAGCGTCCAAAAGTAGGCGGACGAATCATTCATAAAGGTGTCAGCAAAAAAGCTGGAGGAATCGGTTTGCAGTTGGTCAAAAACAACAAGCGAACTTTCCGACCTAATGTTCAGCGGATTCGCGTTAAGTTGGCGAGTGGCCAGGTTAAACGGATGTGGGTATCGGTTAAAGCGATCAAAGCGGGTAAAATAGAAAAAGGTTAATTTTCTGTGGTCAATGAGAGGCCACTTTCCCACGATCAATGATCGAGGATATCAAATTTTTAAACCGCGATTCAGGTTGCGTTGAATCAGAGAAAGTGTACGGAGAAAATTGGTTGTCTTTGATTTATGGGACTCCCTTCGGCAAAATTCCTCTGTGGGTTGCCATAAAACGTGCTTGGTTTTCAAAATGGTATGGGCACAGGATGGACAATCCAACGAGTAAAAATAAGATTACCCCCTTTATCAAGAAATTTGGATTGAATGAAGATGAATTTCTTAAAAAGCCGAGTGAATATAAAACATTTAATGAATTTTTCAGCCGGCAACTGACCAATAACGCTAGACCGATTGATCCAAACGAAGGTTCAGTTATATTTCCAGCCGATGGCAGACATTCAGGAATCCAAAACTTGTCTAAAATTGAAAGCATTTTTGTCAAAGGTCAACAATTTGACTTACCGGCACTCTTTGAATCAGATGAATTAGCAAGACCATACCGGGAAGGTTCAATGGTCATTAGTCGCTTGTGTCCAGTTGACTACCATCGTTTTCATTTTCCTGTTGCAGGAATTTCTTCCATTCCACAATTAATTAACGGCTCACTCTATTCAGTAAACCCAATTGCACTTAGAAAAAACATTGGAATCTTTTGGCAAAATAAAAGGTATCTTTCCTTTATTGAAAGTTCAAATGGGGGTAAAGTTGCATCCTTTCTGGTAGGGGCAACCTGCGTGGGTTCAGTAAAGATTACATCCACATTACCAGCGAATATTACTAAAGGAGAGGAATACGGATACTTTCTTTTTGGGGGCTCATCTGTTTTAACTCTCTTTGAAAAGGACGCCGTTTCGCTTGCAGACGATTTAATAGAATCGACCACAAGCGGAATAGAACTTTACGCAAAAATGGGACAATCCCTGGGGATTATAAATTAAACTATCAAAATTTCTCTCTCCTTGCATAAATAAATTTTCAACTCTACATTTTAAGTCTTATTAAAATGTCTGTACATCGATCTTCCAAATCTGGATTCACTGTTCTTGAGTTACTCGTCGCGGTTTCAGTGACTGCACTTCTTGCAGGAATGTTACTCAATATAACATCTCAAGTGGTCAGAACTCAAACACAGGCATCCGGAGATCTAGAAACAAATCAAGTTGCGCAGTTTATCTTAGATCGGATTCAGGAAGACCTACATTGTGCCGTCTACCGAAACGACGGAAATGTTTGGATGGCAGCAACAGTCCTGGAAGATTCAACTACTAGCGGTTCATGGAAGGAAGCAAAAGTACCAAAACCAACGAATGAATCTCTTAGAATAACTCCCAATGACTGGTCAGATGGTCCCAATGATCCAATCTCCGATGCGAACAATCAAATTTCTCTGATCAATTCTCGATTCGGAATGGCGGGTACTTTTTTTCGCTTTTTTACCATAGCTCCTGAGCTTGACCCCGATTCAACTAACACAGGAGGTGCACGAGCAATTTCTTACCAAATTGTACGACATGGCTTAACAGCATCTTCGACTTCCCGTCCTCGATATCAGATATTTAGATCTGATGTATCTGCAGTACAAACATTTAACGCAGGCTATAATCTGCACCCTAATTCTGGTTCCTACATTCAAACTTCCAATGGGGTTCGTACACCAGGAAATATCAAAAACCCTATTATGGATGGAGCTGATGGAGCCTCTACCGACTTTTCACTTGCTTCCAATATTATAGATTTTGGAATTAGAGCCTACCTAATTGAGAAAAATAGTTTTGGTACTGGAAATTTAAAACAAATTTTTCCAGATGTTAATGCATCAAGTGGAGGCGGTACTCCCCCGTATGAATATTTAGCTACAAGCAATCCCAACTACAGAGATTCAGGAAAACCAAATCGCCTTTATTCTTTCCCTGAAGTTATTGATGTTATGCTCCGGGTAATGACAATTGAAGGGGCATCCGCCATTTCAGCTTATGAAGAAGGATTAATCCCAACCCCTAAAGGCATGTCCCCTCAAGAATATTGGTGGGAACTCGCAGAAAAAAATTCTGAAGTTTATATACGCAGGATCAGAATATTTCCTACTGGCATATAAAATATTTCAGTCCTTAAGCGAAACCTTTTTGTTTACGATATTTAAGCGGAGTCACCTTCATTTGACGGCGAAAATGTTGCGTAAAGGAACTTTGGTCGTAAAAACCATTTTCTTTCGCAATCACAACAAGCTTTTTGTTAGTCGTAAGCAAGTCATCGCAAGCAGCTTCGATACGAGTTCGGGTAATAAACTGCATCGGTGCTATTCCAAAAAGTTCAATAAAACCACGATGCAATTTACGATGGTTTAATTCAGATTCCTTAACTAGGTCTGCTATAGCAAGATCCTTCCTGAATTTTTGGCGAATTAGACCAACAGCACGGCCAATACCATCCTCACGTTCCCATTTAAGTTCTCCATCATCGTGGGGACGCACAGTTCCCATAATTCCGGTAACATTTCCATCAGTATCAAACATTGGGTATTTATTCGTAAGACACCAACCTGGTAATCCTTGCTTGTTGAAAAACAACTCGAGAATATTTAACCTCGGTTTTTTGGTCTCGAAAACTAAGCGATCCTCCCTCCTGAAATGTTCAGCAAGACGAGGAGGAAATAGATCAAAATCCGTTTTGCCCTCTAAGTCCTTCTCCGATTCTAACCCAAAACGTAATAATAGACTCTCATTCACAAATATGAGTCTGTGGTTTAAATCTTTTATAAAAAAGGAGACTCCCGGTATGTTCTCGAAAATCAAACTCAACTGCGCTGCACTAGAGTTTTGATTCTCAAACCAATTATGTAAAAATTTTGTATTACTAAGACTATTTTGCTGAAAATTTTTCATTTATGTTAAAATTGACAATGTCAATAAAGCTAATTTTGTGTTTATCATTACAGAAATTTCTTCCCACCATAATATATTTTGCCTTTTTTACAATAGGTTTTTCTTTAAATTTAAAATAACCTGCTGAAGGGAGATAAAATATTTAGTAAAATCATAATAAATTATTCTTATTAAGTATTTACTAAAGTAATTTATCGATACCCATATATCAAAGGTTCATTTTAATTTTTTAGTTAGAATAAACCAAAAAAAGATTTTTAAGAATTCCTGATTAAACTAAATTAGGCTGATTATCTAAATTTAAATTGGTGAAATACTTCAATGGGTTTTGATACCTCTATTTTTATGTTTTAATTTTATTTTTGAACCTCACAAAGTTACGTTTTTTTATTCTTTTTTTGCTATACTCATGTAATCTAAAAAAATTCAGCACTAACTAGAGGTTTAAAACTTCCTGCTTCCACTGCTGTTTCGACGGCGTCTTTTGGGGGAGCACCAATTAATTGGGTGCCCATGATTAGAAGAGAAGTTACAGATAGTATTATTTTTTAAAGGTTTAAATTGTATGTCAAAATTTATGACAATACATGTGTATTCGTCCGTTGTTTGATTTTGGGTTCAAAAAATCAAACTTTTTTTACTTACATTAAGTCCGGATCTATATTGATAACCCTAATCGAAGAAAGATTTTCTAATTAGGGGGCAGATTACTAATAAAACAGCTTATAACTCGGCCCTGAGATCCCATATTCGTTTCCATAGCCATAATAACCTCCTCCAATCTGGCTTGGTTTTTAGTCTTTAAGATGAAGTAGCTTCAGCTTGGGAGTTATTCATTTTTCCAACTTTGAATTGGAAAACGTAATCCGGTTCGGAACCCATGTGCAGATTCGTAATGTTTACAAAACCATTGATATCCGACATGGCAAAATACCCCTTGGTGAAGCTTTTTAATTGAACAACAGGGGAATGCCGTAAGTTCGAAGCCTAATTAAATAAATAAGATAATTAGTAGAAATAGCTTACTCTAAATTAAGCTTCTTTAACTTAGGTCTAATCACAAAATTACAATAACCCTCATTCGGATTCTTCCTGTAATAATCTTGGTGGTACTCTTCTGCAGAATAAAAGACGGGTACAGCTACGATTTCGGTAACAACAGGGTCTTCTAATTTTTTACTAAGTTTCTCTTTCCATTGAATTGCCAATTCTTTCTGCTTATCAGAGAGGTACATTATAGTAGACCGGTATTGGGTACCAACATCTGCGCCCTGACGATTCAATGTTGTCGGATCATGGCAATCTCCAAAGATATCAAGTACTGCAGTAAAGCTGATAACGGCGGGATCGAATGTTATCTTTATTACTTCAGCATGACCTGTATTTCCAGTACAGATTTGCTTATAGGTTGGATTCAAAATCTCACCTCCAGCATATCCAGAAATTACATCCTTAATCCCATCTAGTTTTTCAAAAACTGCTTCCGTACACCAAAAACATCCACCACCTAAAACAATTGTTTCCATATTTACCTTTTTAATAATATCTAATTCAACCTCCTCTAAGTCAGTTTTAATCGAGGCTTCCTCTTGACGCAAACAACCAGCGTTAATTAGTAGCGCGATCATACAAAAATAAGAATAATATTTCATTTTAATCATAACTTCTTCCGGTTATCCATTCGTGTCCACTTCCAAGTAAAAGTTTATCTGCCGCCAAAGGCCCCCAAGTTCCTGAGGCATAGCTTTCCAAGCCCTGTCGGCCCTGACTATCCCAATAGTCGAGAACAGGGGAAAGCAGTCCCCAGGACATTTCCGCTTCGTCGCCACGAATAAAAAGAGTTCCGTCACCATTCAAGGCGTCGAGAATAAGCCTTTCGTAAGCCTCTGGTGTATCTGAACCAAAAGTCGTTTCATAGCCAAATGCAAGTTTAATTGGCTGAAGTTTTGTTTCTAATCCTGGCGTTTTTGAATTTAGATATAATGTGACTCCTTCATTGGGTTGAATTCGAATGACCAGTAAATTTGGCGAAACCTTTAGTCGGGAATCTTGACCAAATAATATGGCAGGAGGTCTAGTAAACTGAACAACAATTTCACTTGCTTTCATTGCCAGTCTCTTTCCTGAACGCAAATAAAACGGAACGCCCTTCCACCTCCAATTATCTAAATACAACCTCATTGCCGCATAGGTCTCTGTACCAGAATCTTGAGGGATGCCCTCTTCATCGAGATAGGCTTTCGTCGGTAAGCCTCCTACTAGACCGGCCGCATAAGAAGCACGAACTACATCCGGGCTTTCCCCTTCAATAGCCAATGGTTTTAGGGCTTTTAGGGCTTTTACTTTTTCGTCACGAATTGATTCAGGATCCAGGGATGAAGGCGGTTCCATGGCAGTTAATGCAAGCAATTGCATCACATGGTTTTGAATCATATCTCGTAGTGCACCACTTTTATCATAGTACCCACCACGATTTCCAACTCCTATGTCTTCCGAAACCGTAATTTGTACGCTCGATACATAATTACGATTCCAAACTGGTTCAAAAATTGAATTCGCAAATCGCTGAACAAGCAAGCTTTGCACGGTCTCTTTTCCAAGATAATGGTCGATTCGAAATACTTGGGATTCATCAAATCGTTTATTAATAACCTGGTTCAATTCATGAGCCGATTGTAAATTCCTCCCAAAAGGTTTTTCAATAATTACCTTGGATGCTGTTTCTGTACCACGGTGCCTCTTAGCCAATCCGCTTTCTCCGAGGTTTTCCAAAATCGGCATAAAGACGCCCGGTGGAGTGGACACATAAAAAAGGCACTGTGCTTTGCAATCAATTTGTTTCTCAATCTTCGAAATCTTTTTCTCTAAAGTTAGAAAACTATTTAAATCATCATAAGCTCCTGCGTGAAAAATAAGATTCTTTTCTAATGTATTCCAAGTAGATGCCTCAATTTTTCTCCTCGAGTGAGCGTCTAGGGCTTCCTTAATTTCATTTTTAAATGATTCATCACTTATCGCGGACCTACCATACCCAATTAAAAAGCATTTCTTTGGTAATAAATTATCTTTGGACAAGTTAAAAATAGCAGGGGCTAGCTTCCGTGCAGTCAAGTCTCCAGAAGCACCAAAGATTATAATAATCGTCGGGGGCGTTTTTCTATTTAATGAGGTTTTAGAGTCGGTTGTAGAAGTGTTTATCATTTTAAGATATATCTTTAATGCAAGGACTCGTGGAAGATGGCAATATTTTCATGATGAAAAACTTTCACATTTTTATTGCCTGACATAGGTAAATCAATTTCTACCACGTCAAACCGGTAAGAAGGGGGACAATCCTGCATTTCTCTAAGATAGGCTTTGAAGGAGCGTAATAAAGCGGTTCTTTTTCTTTTGTTTAGCGACTCAAACCCTGTGGTAAAAGAGTTTTCTGACCTCGCTCTTACCTCAACAAAAACTAACATTTCTTGATCCATACAGATTAAATCAATTTCATTTCTTCGGTCTCGTAAACTTCGCCAATTTGAATAAAGGACCACGAAGCCTTTTTTCTTTAAATATTTTCTCCCGAGCCATTCACCATATTCTCCGTTTTCTTTTCCATTCTTAAATGTTGGCTTTATGCCGAGGGTCCATTTCAAAAATTTCCAATACATCCTTATTTAGACAAAATTATTAACGCCATTCATGCTTAGGATATCGCCCCGCTAATTCTTTCTTAATTTCTAGGTATGAACCTAGCCAAAATTCATTAATATTGTTTGTCACTTGAACGCACCTCTCATTGGGGGCTAAGATATGGAGAGTAACTCTATGTTTTTCAAAAACTACCCGAGGCTGCTTTGAGATATCATATAAGTCCTGCAATTTGACCCGCATCACTGCATGACTGCCCTCATAAGTGATACGGTATGGTCTTTTTCCATTATTCAAAGAGAATGTAGAGGGTGTTGCCTGCTCCAACAAATCAAGTTCTTCAATGGAATAGAGTTTTTGTAAAACAGGCAGGACTTCTCTATTTCTTATTTCTTTCCAACTTTTTGCATCTTTACAAATTTCTTCAAATAATAAATGCCTCAGGTCTGAACTAAATTGAGGTACATTATATTCTGGATAATGAGTACAGAGGAATGAAATTTTGGAGACAAAGTGGTCCACTTGATTATCCCACTTTTTTAAACTAAGATTCCCGGCCTTAAGCTCAGTTGAGTAAGCATTTTGAAAGTCATCTTTTCCCTCGCCTTCTCTTTCTTTAATATTGAATTTAATCGTTCCAATTTGATCATACTCTCTTCGAATGACTTGCCTAGTATCGGAGTGCAATGCGACCTCCTCACCTCTTTTTACCCTTGTTCTTAAGACATCTTTTACTATTTGGTCATTCAACTCAGTTACATGTTCCATTTCTAGCCCAATTTTTCCCTTAAGGGCCTTTTCCACTAAACGAAGAGCTATGACCCATTCTGCTTTTTGTACTTCTGAAAATTTACTTACATGTAAATGGATTCCATTTATACTTTCATACATCCCAGTCCCTCTACTCTTTAATCGAGCAAGATGATCTGGAAAGGCAACGAGGAAAACCTCTGCAAAATCTCTCATTTTCGGAAATTCAAAATGAAAGGAATTCAACCCCGCTATTTTGCAAAACCGAAAAGCCAATTTTTCCGCTTCCCTACACCTAAGAGCATGGATTCCAACATACTTACATCGGTCAACCGAAAATTCCTCTTCCTTGGCATATAACCATACGCCCAGTAATAACCTTAAGTCAGAATCCAATTCGTTGGAATGTTTCTCAGCAAAAGTTTTAGATAAAAACGAATCTACGATCTGTTGGTTAAATTCCTTATGAATAATAGGGCTTCTGTCTTCAATTAATGCTAAGGCGAGTGCAAACGCAGGGAGACAACCCAAATCCTTGGCTAATAATAACGCCATCCCAAGTTTTGGATTAACTGGAAATTTACAAATTTCTCGTCCTTTATCTGTAATGAGTGAATTCGAACATAACGCCCCAAGCGCATGTAAGGTACTACGAGCTCGATCCAAGGATTCAACTGATGGCTTATCCAGCCAACATAGTGAAATCGGGTTTTTCTCAATAGTACATAAATTTAAATAAATTTCAGATAAATCTAACCTTTTTATTGCGGGAACCTCTTCATTCTCACGGTTTTCATGCTCCTTCTCACCCCATAACCGCAAGCAGTAACCCGATGACATTCTACCCGCTCGTCCTGCTCTTTGATCCGCCGCACTTTTACTTATTTTTTGGGCCAGTAAAACATTAACCCCTCGAACGGGATCAAAACTCGATCTTTTAGCAACTCCAGTGTCAATTACAATGCGGACTCCCTCGACAGTTAATGAAGTCTCAGCAATGTTAGTACTGACAATAATTTTTCTTTCCGCGGTTTTTTTAAGGGCAAATTCTTGATCCTCAATTCTCATATCACCATAAAGTGGTCGAACCAAAAGTGACTTTGCCCATGGTGCCGATTTTATCTCTTGAATTATTCTAGAAATCTCAAACGCACCTGAAGCGAAAATTAAAACATCCCCGTCATGATTGATTAAACATTTTCTTAACTCCAATGTGACTCGCTTCCAAATAACTTCATTCAATTGCATTGAGCGGTATTCAATCTCAACTGGGTAATTTCTAAATGATAACTCAAGCGATTTACTTTTGGGTAAGTATTGGGTAACTTGCTCTAATGATAGCGTAGCAGATGTAACCACGAGTTTAATGGATGGCCTTTCTGTATTCTGTAATTCACGCAGCAGAGCTAACGAAGTATCCATTTGTAAACTTCGCTCATGAAATTCATCAAATATTACTAGTCCAACACGAGATAAAAGTGGATCGCTTAAAATTTTTCTAAATAATACACCATCTGTTAAATATATAATTTTAGTATCTCTCGAAGTCTTATTCTCAAAACGAACTTGATATCCTACAGAGTCTCCGATTTCAGATCCCATTATTCCCGCAACACGTCGGGCCAATAAACGAGCTGCTATCCGCCTTGGCTGAACGACTAAAATTTGTCCCTGAACTAAATTTTCTTTTAAAAGGAGCAGTGGCAATCCAATAGATTTCCCAGAACCAGTGGGCGATTTTAAAACCAAGCTTGGGCTCGAATGAAAAGCATCTTTAATTTCATTAAAAGCCTTAAAAATTGGCAAATCTGACAGTTCATTCATCCCTCAAAATTTATTAATCATACAAAATTTTCAACAGTAAAAAAGGTATTATTTTCATTTAATCAATTCTAACTATTTTCGGCTTAGGTAGAGTTTTTTAGGTAGGTTAATTTCCAAGATCCCATTACTGAACCTAAATGATAATTTAGAAATATTATATAATTTAGAAATTTCAAATCTACGCGTATTAAATTTCAGAATGAAGGAAGTGGACTTTTTATGATCATCAACTGATGCTTCCCAATTTATAATTTTTCATCCACAAAGAAGTTGAATTCCTTCCTTTGTAAAAACGGGCACACAAACCTCAATCGTAAGCGTCGAATCATGTTCTTTATAATCCGACTCCATTATAGCCAATTGCCTCCCTTCTGTATACTCTTTCAAACCCTCGGTCAAAAGTATTGAAAAGGGAATCGATTTCATCGCTGAGGGAAGTCGAATCTAGTTTGTTTATTATTTGTATAGGATTTATTGGTGAGTAATTATCTAGATTGTTGCTTACTAAATACCAATATAAATAAACATTAAAGATAAGGTGAACAGAAACTTACATATATCGACAAGAGACAAGAAGAGCCAAAATGTCCCACCGCAAGGGCGGGCAAAACTATCGAGTCACCTTGTCTCGGCAATGGATTAGAAGAGTGATTTGTATGAAGACAGCAATTTCTGAGAAATTTTATCCCCTTTCTGGGAGGCAACCGAGAGCCACTCTTTCGCTAATTTAAGATTTTTATCGGTACCTTTTCCTCCTAACTTCATCAAACCTATAAATCTTGCTGCCTCCGCATTGCCTCCCTGTGCAAGAGGAAAGAAAAGTTTGTAGGCTTTATCATAATTCCGAGTAACCCCCACTCCAGTGTAATACTTTCGAGCCTGATCCATTCGTGCGAGATCATCTAAAATTGGCTGATCTTGCCCTAAATCCAAGTCAGGACTGGAATCGACTAAATTGGTAATTTGCTCGGGTGGGGCTCCTCTCTTTTGCAAGTATTTTTTGGCAAGTTGATGATTTTGAGCAGCGGCATCCTGGAGGAGCTTCAAGCCTTCAGTTGTATTTTTATTAATTCCATCCCCGCCATCCAATAAAAGTAAACCCAATGAATACTGGGCCTCCGAAAAATTTTGTTTTACTGCCAACCTTAACCACTGAGATGCTTTGTAAGCATTTTTTTCGACACCATCACCATTATAATATGCCATACCTAGATTAAAACGAGCAGTTAAAGATTTTGCACGTACCGCTTTTGATAAAAGATTGATTCCCTTCTCCGTATTTCTGTCTAACAGTCCAGGTAAACCCCTTAAATAAAGAGCACCAATCGTTGCCTGCGCTTGCGGATAGCCTAATTCTGCAGATCGCATGAATAAACCCAATGCTCTAGTAACATTCGTAGGAATTACCTGGAAATCTATTTCCCCCATACAATACATCGCGACAGGATCTCCATCAGATGCATACCGTTGTAATCTTAAAGCCGCATCTTGATAGAGCCTAGTGGCAGCAACTAGATCACCTTTCAACATAGCTAAATTTGCTAGATTATAAGCACCAAAAGGATGGTCTTGTTTAACTGCGACATTTGACCACTTTCGAGATAATTCTATGTTAACGGAGGAACCTCCCTCACCCGATCTTAGATATATACCAAGCAACCCTTGATAATATGCTGAACCAGACTGCGCATTTTCTATGATATTTTGATATGATGTTTCCGCATTCCATCGCTCTGTTTTTGCCGACAGTAACGAATGGAAAATAATAAGTGCACTAAAGACACATTTTTGAATATTCATCACTTACAACAATAGGTATATTCACAAAGCGTTCCAAGCTTGAAAAAACCGTCATATTAAATGAATGTATTTACTCGTGATAGTCCAAATCCATTTCTCTTTATTTTCGCTTAGGAAAACATTTCTATTCAGTCTTATTTTTTTGGTTAAAATTATTGCGATGGGAGACGAAATTACTTTTTCAGAAAAGATTTTAAGTCAAATAATTGACCGGCAGGAAAGGTTTTTCATTAACTACTCGTCCGCACAACTAAATGAAAAGGAAATGACAAGGCATGCGCAAGAAATTGTTGCTGAATATGAAAGTTACCTTAGTCAAAACCCTAGAGATGAAAATGCCTTGATATTATTTGGTAAGTTCCTCCGAAAGGTCGGACAAGAAGAACACGCAGCAGAATATTTTTTAGAAGCGGATAAAATTAACCCAAAACTCGCAGTCGTAAAACAACAACTGGCAAATTTTTTAATTGAAAAAAATCGCCCTGTGGATGCGTTCCCACTTCTAATCCTAACCATTCAATTAAACCCTCAAGAGGCAGTTTACCATTTTCAACTTGGAAACTTTCTCTTTCTTTTTGAGAAAGAACTCGTATCAGAAAAAATATTCACCAATTTATCTGCCCAATCATTTATGCATCGTTGCTTTTTCGAAGCAAAAAGCCTTCAACCTAACAACTTTGATTTTCAGTTGAGATATGCACAGAGCTTTTTTGACTATCCGGATTCGAACAAATCAAGGGCTTTAATCGCTTGGAAACAGATAGAGAATAATTTTCCTGACAGGACAAAAACCGAAAGGGATTATTTTAAATTATGCCAAGCCAAAGTCCTACTTGAACTCAACCGTAAAGAGGATGCTTCAGAACTAATTAAAACTGTTTCTTCAACCGCATTAAAACAATCCAAAGATTCCCTGCTGTTAAAAGTTCATAATAGGGAGAAGGCAAATAGTCCTACACAAAAAACGAAAAAGAAAAAGAAGAGTTCATTCAATTGGAATCATAAAAACTTTATTCCATCGGATCCACACCTTGAAAGATTACGAAAATTAACCGGACGATTGATAGAAGAAAAGATGCTAAGTGAGTTAAGATCTGATGCAATTAAAGCCAGTTATGATCAATCAGGGCAAATAAAGTTGGAACTTACTAATTTACCAAAATAAATTTACTCCACTTCAATCAATACCTTTTAGGACTTTTATAACATTAGATATCGTCTTGAGAAAATGAATTCTCTCATTCGGATTTACTCCCAATTTCATGCATGACTCGAACATAACAAGGATGTTGAAAACTCGCCACTCCGGACCTAAAAGATAACAGGGTTGGATAACCATTGAGCCAAGAATACAAATAATCTATTACTTTTGATTGCTTTGCAGTTCCACCTTCCTGTTGGCCCTTCTCGGTTAAAATTGCTTTTAGGAAGAGCCCAATACTCTAAAACAAACATTCAAAAAATGGATTAGAGCGGGTCCTGTTTTACTAAACTCGGTTTTTTTCGGCATTTTCTCGCAAATTATTAATTAATTATTTAGTAATTCAACATGCGAAGTATTGCTACATTTAAGGAAGAAAAACTTGCACTCCGTTTTTGGAATTATCTGCAGGGGGAGGAAATTGAGTCGACTTTAGAAGAGGACGGTAACGACGCATGGGCGATTTGGGTAATTGATGAAGAAAAAATTCCTGCAGCCATTCAATTCAGCGAAAAATTTAAATTAAATCCTGAAGACCCGAAATTTAATAGCTCGAAAAAAGTAGAACCAAAATCGAATCACAAATCAGTTATCAATCAGGATTTAAAATCACGGTTTAAAACTTACAACTTAAGAGAAAAATGGGCCAAACAAGACCGTGCGCCGGGTATGGTTTCTCTTTCAATTATCATAATCTCGGTTGCAGTATTTTTACTGTCCGGGATGGGTAAAAATCAGGATATTGTTAGTAAATTTCTAATTTCTGAAAAAATAGACGGAACATTAAGTGAAGTACTAGAAGGACAAGTCTGGCGTGTTGTGACACCGATATTTTTACATTTTGGAATTTTTCACATTTTATTTAACATGTTTTGGCTGCACGACCTTGGAAGCCAAATTGAAAAGCGAAAAGGTTCACGGTTCATAACACTATTTGTATTAATCACCGCCATCATTTCCAATTTTGCTCAATTTCAATTTGCAGGTCCCGCATTTGGAGGAATGTCCGGAGTCGTATATGCACTTTTTGGCTATGTTTGGATCAAAGGCAGATTTGACCCGGGGGATGGTTTATTTATCCATCAAACAACCGCACTCATAATGTTAGGCTGGTTCTGTCTATGTTTCGTGGTACCGAACTTTGGGATTGCTAATTGGGCCCATGCCGGAGGATTACTGACTGGTTCCGCTTGGGGTTATATCTCTGCGATCCGATGGAATCGTAGTTAAAAGTAGTAGTAACATTCGGGCAAATAAAGTTAAAGTCGGACAAGTTCGTAAATAGCCAATCCAGCCCGAAGATTGGGAAGTAATTTACATGTAGTTTTCCAGTTTCCACGATGAAATACTTTTCTTCCAATTTTAAAGGGGATCTTTTGACTTTCGGGAGCTGAGCAAAATTGTTCAAACTCCCTTATTGAAAAATGATTTCTAGGCTCACTTTTCTGCCAGTTATCACGGTATACATCATTGTTTATCTTCGAGCCATATTGTGAAAAATGGAGGCGATTTTTCCAATAGCCATGATTGACAAAGCTTACGGCAACTCGCTTGCCAACTCGGAGCGCATTTAAAATCACCTGCCCAGGTTCAGGCAGTTCTTCAACCATTCTGGAAAAAACGACCCAATCAAAAGAATTATCCGGAAGCATAGATAATGCTTTTCGTATATCGCCTTGGTAAACTGCAACACCTCGAGAAATACATGCACTCGCTTTATCACAGTCAAAATCGACGCCAAGACCATTCACATTCTTTGTCTCGCGCAAATTTTCGAGCAGAATTCCTCGGCCACAACCTAAGTCTAAAACTTTTTCGTCTTTTTTTACCCAGTCACCTATTATTTTCAAGTCTGCTTCTTTTTTTACATCTGCTCGAGTAATCGCATGTCGGGATTTATTAATTTCTTGACGAGCAATTTCGTCTTCATCCGCACCCTGCAAAAACAACCTGATTAGGCGAAGAAAATTTTCCGAGTTAATGAGAAAGGAATCATGTCCATGGGGGTGATCGATCTCCAAGTATGACGCATGTTTATTTAACTTCTGCAAAGATTCGGATATTAACTTATTCTGGGCAGGCGTATAAAGCCAATCGGTGGTAAACCCCACTACCATTACCTTTGCCTGCACGTTCTCTAAAGATTTTTCAAGTCCGTCTTCTCCTACCAAATCAAAATGGTCTAATGCTTTTGTAAGCTTTAGGTAAGTGTTTGCATCAAAACGGTCTACAAACCGTAAACCTTGGTGGTGAAGGTAACTTTCGACTGCAAATTGCTTTTCCGCTTCCTCCGCACTTAGATTCATCTTATTACGACCGAACTTTTCTTCCATTCCTTCGTCTGAAAGATAAGTAATATGGGCCATCATTCTGGCAACTGCCAAACCCATCTCTGGTCTGGCATCTTGAGAGTAATTTCCATTGTTCCATCGAGGGTCTCCTTTAATGGATGTTCTTCCTACCTCATTAAATGCAATTGTTTGAGCACTGTGTTGGGGTGTTGCTGCAATAATCATTGCTTTCTCCACGAATTCAGGGAATTCAATGATCCATTGCAAGGCTTGCATCCCGCCCATACTGCCCCCAATCACTGAATATAAGGAGAGAACCTCTAAGTGATCCAATAATAGTCTTTGAGCGACCACCATGTCCTTAATGGTAAGATCTGGAAATGACATTCCATAGGGTTCTTGAGTTTTTGGATTAATTGAAGTGGGCCCGGTAGAACCTTGACATGCACCGAGACAATTGGAACAGATTACGAAAAATTCATCTGTATTAATCGCCTTGCCTGGTCCTATCGCATGGTTCCACCAACCTTTCCTCACAGCTCCTTCGTGAATTCCTGCTACATGATGGTCACCAGTAAGTGCATGACAAATTAAAATAGCATTGGTTCTACTTTCATTTAAAGTCCCATAAGTTTCATAATATAATTGAAAATTATCAAGGACTCCATGAGTCATACGAAATTCATTTTTATACTTAAATACTTGCGGATAGACTATACCGACCTCGCCCGCATCATCTGTGTTCATTTTATCTTCTGTTTTCTTCATCTATAAGGAGGGCAAGTCTTTCGCCGTCCGCAAGTAAGATACTAAGTGGTCAAGGATTCAAGCAAAGCACCATCTATGTCATAATTACCGTGCACTGCTTTCACATCTTCTAGTTCTTCCAAATTATCCACTAACTTCAATATTTTTCGGGCCACATCTTCATCTGTTACCTGAACTAAATTATTGGGCAGGTAGGCGAGCTCGGAAGAATCGGGAGAAATTTCCGCATTTGATAACGCCTCTGCGATTTGATCATACAGGGCAGTTTCACAAATCACTTCGTAATGTTCTTCCTCCACAATTACATCTTCGGCATCGTTTTCTAATGCTAATTCTGTAAGGTCATCTTCTCCGATCTTTTCTTTCGCTAAAAGAAACTGGCCTTTTCTTTTAAAATTGAACGCAAGAGCACCTGCACCTGCTAAATTTCCTCCCGCTTTTGAAAAAGTACTACGCACTTCCGATGCAGATCGATTTTTATTATCGGTCGTAACTTCAACTATTAATCCTACACCACCTGGTGCATATCCTTCATAAAGGAGTTCTTCGATAATGATTCCCCCCAATTCACCAGTTCCTTTTTTAATTGCACGGTCGATGTTATCGGCAGGCATATTGGACTGCTTTGCTTTAGTAATCAAAGTCCGCAAGCGTGGGTTAAACTCCGGATCTTTTCCACCATCTCTTGCCGCTAAAGTAATTTCCTTACTAACAACACTAAAGATTTTACCTCGTTTCGCATCGACCGAGGCTTTGTGTCGCTTAGTGGTCGCCCATTTACTGTGTCCTGACATATACTAAGAGGGAAAAGAAGGAATCAAGTATTTGTCAAGTTCACTTATTTACAAGATCAGATAGAAATTGGTGGGCTTGTTCTAATCTTTGTTTTTTATCCAAAGCAATTCTTCTTTTACTTGCACTCATTTCTTCCAATCTAGATTCGCTATAATTATCTGCTCTTTGCTTGTAATTTCTTTCCAAAATCTTGGGATCGATCGAACCTCTGCTTTTTAATCCAAGTAAATTTCGGTAACTCTTCTCTTTATCTGTTACCTCGTCTCTGGTACGAGAATTTTCTGCAATTTCCTTAGTATTGTCATCCGAACTCTCAACTACAGCGATTGGTTCAGGTACCTTCTTAGTAATCAAGGTTTGAAGAATGGTCATCAAATTTTGAATAGTCCAATAAAGAACCAATGCAGAGGAGAAGAAGTAGAGAAATATTAGAAACATGAAAGGCATGAACCTCATCATTTTTGCATTTATTCGTTGGGCATCACTTAATTCAGGTCCCATTTGCATAGGATTTAATTTCATTTGAAACCACTGAGTAATCACCATTAAAATGGGCAATACATTTAATGAAAATCCTTGCACTTGAGCGACATGATCCTGTTCGGATAAATCATTAGCCCACAGAAAGCTCTGCCCGTATAGCTCTGCCGCTGATCGTAGCATCCAGAACATACCGAGGAAAATTGGGATTTGGATAAGGATAGGCCAGCAACCTGCAAAAGGGTTCACCTTATGTTCTTTATAAAACTTCATCATTTCTTGATTAAGCTTTTGCGAATTTCCTTTATGTTTCTCTCTTAATTTTGACATTGGCCCCTGCAAGGACTGCATTTTTTTCTGGGATCTCGTGGCTTGTGCTGTAAGAGGCCAAAGTATTAATTTAACTAAAATAGTAAGAACTATTATAGCCAGTCCATAACTACCAAAAACTCCATGCAATTTGTTTAAGACCCAACTAAATGGTTCCGATATCCACCAAAACACTCCAAACTGCATCACTTTCTTTTGTTCATGACCTAAGGATGCAAGACCCGCATAATCTTTGGGTCCAGCATATACATGAAGTGCAAATTCCTTGGATTCTTGAGATCTTAAAATTCCAACAGGAAATGACATCGTACCACTGACGCCTTCGATTTCTTCCCCTTCATTTCCCTGAATCTGAATTGATTTACCGCCAATCCATGCGTTTGAAATATCACTTGTGGGCCGAATAATATTCACAAAAAACTGATTGTTCACACATGCCCATTTAGCTTTTGATAGCTTTCGTTTGTCTAGCTCGCCAGTTACTCCCATTTCATTTAGCTGAAAAAATTCCTCTTTTTCTCCATCGATCCGCCCGCTACATTCTGCACAAGAACAACCCTCCGCCAGAGCTAAACCAGCATTATAATAACCTACGTTTAAGTAAGTCGCTGCATTATCAAATGGATTGTACAAGCGAGGCATTCGAAATGCCGTTCCCAAATTAATTTTCACCCGATCCAAGGCAAGTGGATTGGTACTCAGATTTGTGAGAATTGTTTTATGATCAAATAAATAGGTGCTATTATCTTCCCTGGTATATATCCGTTCAATTTTTAAAAAATTAGCCAATTTCCATTCGTAAACAACGCTCGATCGGTCGCTTCTCACTTTTTCATACTTACGGGGAGAAGAAAGTACTCCAGGCAACTTCCTTCCTTCCTCATCTTCAAATGAAAGCGATAGCATTGAGTCTCCAACATGCGTCATGTTATAGTCACGACTTAATCTTGAAAACTCTTTGAGTTTAACTTCTCGAACTCCGCCTGAATGATCCGTGAATACAAGAGTAGAAAATTCGTTGGCAAGTCCTTCAAATAATTCTTCCTCTCTCTCGACCAGGGTGGGGGATGAGGGTATGTCAGATAGACTTCTATTTTGATCTGCCACTGGTTCGGAAAAAGAAGAGGGATCAAACTGAGCGGATATTCGCGTTTCACCTTGATTTCTACTGCTTGCATTTTCGTCTGCGACGATACTGTTATCGATGAGATCCTGCTGCTGCATTCCTTGTTCCCATAACAAGTAGAAAGCGAGAACAAGCATGCTTATACCAATTAGAATATTTTTCATTACTTAAAAAATTGTTTTTTGTATCGCTTTTAAAATTCGTTTTTCGGTTTCCTCAAAAGAGAAAGAAAATAAAGCAGGTCTGGGCAGAACTACAACCTGTGAACCTTTGGGAAAAAAATGGATGTTTTTTCGAAAAATCTCCCGAAACCTCCTCTTTGCTTGATTTCTCATAATTGCTCCACCATAACGGCGGGAAGCAATAATTCCTAGCTTAGGCAATTCGTTGGATGCCGAATTGCTTGCTAGTTGAAACCAAAAAGCTTGATCTCGGTATCTCTTTCCGTTCTTTTTCACAAATTGAAACTGCCAAGATTTCCGCAAGCGCATTGATTGCGAATAGCATTGTTCCTTTAAATTCAAAGAAACTAAAGAGAATTTGAGTTAGCGAAATCGGCGAGGTACGGAAGCAGTTAGGCTGGCTCTTCCCTTACGGCGCCTGTTTCTCAAAACTTTACGACCGGCACTAGTTTGGTTGCGTTTACGAAAGCCAAATTTACGTGCTCGACGCAGCTTGGATGGATTGTAGGTAGGTTTCATTAGAAAAAAACCCCTAGAATAGAGTAATGAGGTCTAAAGTCAAACCTTCACAATTATAACTTATAAATCATTTGATCTTGCCGAAAATCATTTTTCAAGTATTGTGAATAGCGTTGTCCCGTTCGTCTAGCCAGGTCAGGACACCGGGTTTTCATCCCGGCAACAGGGGTTCGAATCCCCTACGGGACGCCATTTAACTTGTGTAGCTTGACTGTTCTGAAACTACACCTAAATATTAAAAATGGCTTCTCAACATTCCCCAATTCAAGTACTTGGTGCGACGGAAAATAATCTTAAAGGGATTAATCTAGAATTACTGCCAGGGCAACTGATTGTATTTACTGGCTTAAGTGGTGCAGGGAAATCAACACTCTTATTTGATGTTCTACATGCGGAAGGGCAACGAAAGTATGTAGAAACCTTTAGCCCATATGTGCGTCAATTCCTTGAAACCCTGCAAAGGCCGGAAGTAGAATCAATTAAAAATATCAGGCCGTCTATTGCAGTTGAGCAAAAAAATACTATTAGGAATTCACGATCGACGATTGGTACGATGACAGAACTTTGCGATTATTTCAAAGTGTGGTTTTCTCAAGTTGCCCGCTTTATTGATCCAGATTCTGGAAATGTCCTTCAGCACGAAACTTCTCAATCACAAGCCGCTAAGCTAACAAAGAAAAAAGACTCCCAATTCATTGTTGGTTTTATTGCGGTAAGACCGGAAAAACTTCCCTCGAAAGATTTCCTTACTTTCTTGATACAGGCGGGACATGCTCGTGGCTTGCACGAAAATAAATTCCTACACTTAGAAGATATAATGAATTCCGATTGGAATAAAAATGAAATCTTTGTGGTCGTGGATCGTATTGATACTCAAAAGGACAATAAATCTAGGCTCATAGAGGCCATTTCACTTTCGATCAAGCATGGTCATGGCTTGGGCCAAGTAAGGGATCATTCGGGGAATTTGCTCAACCTGATCTACGAGGGACTTCGATCTCCCGAAAGTGGACGAAAATTTCCGGCAGCACATCCCTCCGCCTTTTCATTCAATTCACCAGTTGGAGCATGTGCAAAATGTAAAGGGTTTGGCCGAATTATAGAAATTGACCCCACTCTTGTTATTCCAGACCAAACATTATCAATTGTTGAGGGAGCGGTAAAAGCTTTTTCAGGAAAGGTATATGGTCACTGTCAGGACGAACTAATACAAGCCTGTAAAGATAAGAAGATTCCCACAAATACCGCATGGAAGAGTCTTACCAAAAAGCAAAAGAATTATATTTGGCAGGGCGATCCAACCTATTCTGAAGGAAGCCAGAAGTGGCACGGAATTGATGCATTTTTTAAATGGATAGAAAAGAAAACTTATAAAATGCATGTTCGGGTCTTTCTTTCAAAGTACAGAGGATATTTTAATTGTCCAGGCTGTGAGGGAAATCGGCTCAAAGAAGATTCGCTCCATTGGAAATGGAAAAGCTTTTCATTACCAGATCTCTATCGCATGCCCATTGATGAACTTTTTAAAAAGATTTCAACCTACAAACTGACTGGTGATCCAAAATCCGATCTCGCAATTGAAAGTATCCAGGCAAGACTCTCATACCTTCAGGATGTAGGACTTGGTTATTTAAGCTTAGATCGTACCGCTAAAAGCTTAAGTGGCGGAGAGACTCAACGGGTTAATTTAACTGCCTGCCTAGGAGCTTCTTTAACAGATACGCTTTTTGCCTTAGACGAACCGACCATTGGGCTCCACGGAACAGATATCCACAAACTAATTTCAATACTGAGGGCACTAGCAGATGCAGGGAATTGCGTTTGTGTGGTGGAACATGATGAACAAATAATTAACGCAGCAGACAAGGTTTTTGAAATTGGACCACTTCCGGGAACAAAAGGTGGAGAAATTTCTTTTGAAGGAACAGTCGCACAGCTCCACCAATCCGAAAGTTCCATCACAGGGCATTGGCTTAATCACGATTACATCCCTGCCTTTTTAAGCAGTGCTAAAAGGAAAGTTCGTGCGAAAGATCCTTTTTTGCATATTAAAAATGCATCGTCTAATAACATTCAAAATTTAAGCACTCAATTACCCCTTTCTAAACTTGTGTGCATTGCCGGAGTTTCAGGCTCAGGAAAATCCACACTCCTGCACGATATTATTTATGCCGGGATGGTAAATCCGACCCAAGACATAAATGTAAAAAGCGACCTAGTATTTGATGAGGTTGTTGTAATTGACCAAAGTTCAGTGGTGCGATCACCCAGATCAAACCCAGTTTTATATTCCGACGCTTGGAGCCCGATCAAAGAAGCTTTTGGAAGAACAGAATCTGCAAAAAGACTTGGCTTCTCCGCAAGCGATTTCTCGTTTAATGCCGGTAATGGAAGATGTGAAGTTTGTGCCGGACTGGGATATGAAATAGTCGAAATGCAATTTCTATCAGATGTTCAAATTCCATGCAGTCATTGCCATGGCAAACGGTTTAAAGAGGAAATCCTAACGATTCAATTAGATGGATTAAATGTTTTGGAAACATTAAATTTAACAATAGAAGATGCAGTTCTACGCTTTGAACACTTTCCCAAAACCAAACGAAAATTAAGTTCATTAAAAAAAGTTGGTCTAGGGTACTTAACCCTGGGCCAACCATTAAATACCCTCTCAGGAGGAGAATCCCAGCGCTTAAAGTTAGTTAAATATATGACAACATTAAAGAAGGGAGTTCTCCCTTCTTTACTCATCATTGACGAACCCACTACTGGTCTACACCTGGAGGATGTAAAGCAACTCATGAAAAGCCTACAGGAAATCGTGGAAAGCGGGCATAGCCTTCTCATTGTTGAACACCATACCCATGTTCTAGCACAAGCGGACTGGATTTTAGAAATGGGACCAGGTTCGGGAAAGCAAGGAGGGCAGATGATTGCCTCTTCAACTCCCGCGAAGTTGTCAAAACTAAGTACTCCTACTGGCTCTCTCTTAAAAAAGAAAACGAAAGTAAAACTAAGATCGATTCAAGAAAAGGGGAATAAAGCAAGGAAGTCTTGTAATTTTCTAGAAATTGAAGGTGCACGAGAAAATAATCTTCAAAACATATCCCTTCAAATCCCCACCAATCAATTTGTTGTAATTACTGGCCCCTCAGGTTCAGGAAAATCCTCACTCGCATTCGATGTTATTTTCGCAGAAGGGCAAAGAAGATTTATGGAGTCGATGTCATCCTATGCTCGCCAATTTGTTGAACAACTTGGTAAGCCTGCAGTAGATCGAATATCTGGAATTTCCCCCACAGTCGCAATCGAGCAAAGAGTTACCAGAGGGACAAAGAAATCCACAGTTGGTTCGATTACTGAAGTGGCACAATTTCTTAGATTATTATATGCCCGTGTTGGAACCCAATTAAGCGTTCAAGATGGCAATCCTTTATCCATCGCAAGTGAAACTGAAATCGCGGATCAAATTGAAAAAATTATACGGCTTAAAAAACCGACAAAGAAGGCACCCCTTTTTCTTTTAGCTCCATTAATTACGAGCAGAAAGGGGCATCATAAGCCAATCGTAAATTGGGCGAGAGAAAAAGGATATGATTTTGTAAGATGTGACGGCCAGTTTCTCCATACAAACGGGTTTGAAGGATTGGATAGATACCGCCTGCATAATGTTGAAGTTCTATTAGAAGAATGGAATTCTATTCCTGATCGAAATACGATTCGACAAAGCGTACATCAATCTCTTCAGATGGGAAATGGCAGAAGCCTTGTTGCTTCATTAAATGACGAAACAAGTATTTGGTATTCGACCTCTCGTGTGGATTCATCCAACGGTGAATCTTACCCCGAATTAGAACCAAGTTTATTATCGTGGAATTCCGCGAGAGGGTGGTGTCCATTTTGTAAGGGCTATGGTAAAATTTTCCAATGGATGAAAGACGATTTACCAGCAACTGGTAATTGGTGGAAAATGGAGGATGGAGAAAAATGCAAAGACTGCAAAGGAGAACGACTTAATGTAATCAGTCGGAATGTAGTTTTATATGGAGCTGAAAAAAAGAAAATATCTTTTCCACATTTACTCGATCTCACCCCTAATGAAATTATAGTATTTCTAAATAACATACAACTCCCACAAAGACTACAGTCAGTTGCCAATGCGATTATACCAGAAATAATAGAAAGACTAAAATTCATGACCCGAGTCGGACTAGATTACCTCTCTCTTAACCGAGAAACGGCCTCTTTGTCGGGAGGGGAAGCACAAAGAATTAGATTAGCGGCTCAACTTGGATCAAATCTTTCAGGGGTTTTATATGTTTTGGACGAGCCATCAATTGGGCTACATCCAAAAGACAACCAAAAACTCTTACATTCCTTACGGGATTTACAATCCCGTGGAAACTCATTACTCGTGGTCGAACACGATCCGGAAACAATTCAGCAAGCGGATTACCTAATTGATATTGGACCAGAAGCTGGACGAGAGGGTGGCAAAATTGTCGGAGAAGGAAAACCAGCCGAAGTATCAAAAATAGAGGGATCCTCAACAGCTCAATATATGCGAGAAGGTATCGTACATCCGATGCTTGGCAAATGGCGAAAACTAAGATCAAAAGTTAATTATTTAAAAAATAAGAACTGGATAAAAGTAGAAAAAGTTAATTTTAGAAATCTTACCAATTTCTCCATCGAAATTCCCACCGAAAGATTATCGGTGTGTTGCGGAGTTTCTGGGTCAGGAAAATCGAGCTTTGTGAGAGGCTTTCTCTTCCAAGCAATAAAGCAGGCAGTTTTAGAAAATTCAACGGATCTAATTTTGGGTAATGGAAGAATTAAAAACGGAAATATTTTTAATAAAGCAATTGAAGTAACCCAGAGCCCAATCGGGAAAACTACGCGGTCTACTCCCGCGACCTATTTAGGCGTATGGGATAAAATACGCACAATGATATCATTATTACCAGAAGCAAAAGCAAGAGGGTATCCACCTGGACATTTTTCATTTAATGTTAAAGGAGGTAGATGTGAGGTTTGTAAAGGAGCAGGTAGAATAAAAGTAGAAATGAGCTTCTTACCCAATTCATTTGTAAAGTGCTCAGAATGTAATGGTAAACGATACAAAGAAGAAATACTTGGATTATTTTGGAAAGGTAAGAATATATCGGATATCCTAGATTTTACATTTGAAGAAGCGGCTGACTTTTTTAAATTCGATAACTACCTTCATCAAACATTTTCACTTATGATTGAAACCGGACTGGGGTACATTAAACTCGGCCAAATTTCTCCAACATTATCGGGGGGAGAAGCACAAAGATTAAAATTAGCGGCCGAATTAGCTCATGGTATAGATAAGCAAAAGCATAAAAATCTAAGGAGAAGTAAACCAACCCTTTATATACTCGAAGAACCAACTATAGGGCTGCATACATTAGACTGTAAAAAACTGATATTATTACTTCATCGCTTAGTTGATGAAGGAAACACCGTGATTGTAATTGAACACGATACCGACATTGTAGCAGAGGCAGATTTTCTTTTCGAACTTGGACCAACTGGTGGTCAGAATGGGGGGGAATTACTTTACAAAGGTAACACTTCTGGAATATTAAATTGTGATGCGAGCATGACTGCTCCCTTTCTCAGAAAGATTTTAGATTAAGAAACAACCCGAAAGAAGATTTTTTTTCCTGCTTTCACCACCACTGCAGAGTCTGCTTTTTCCAAAGTGATTATATCCTCGGACTTCATCACTTTTTGTCCATCAATTTTAATTGCTCCCTGCTGAATTAATCGTCGAATTTGTCCCTTAGATTCAAAAATGTTTGAATTATTCAAAATATTTAAAACACTTGGTGACTCATCGGAACGAAGTAGTTCTGAAATCGAGTAGGAATCCATTTCGTCCGGATTTTCTCGCTGAGTAAAAACACTGGAAAAAGAGTTTTTTTCACTTTCTGCTATACTAGAACTATAAAAAAGTGCGGTTAATTCCTCAGCTAATTTCTTTTTTGTTTCCATAGGATGATTCTTTTTTAACTCTTCAATTTCCTCTGTATCCCTTATCAGAAGAAGCTTATAATAGTCCCACATCGTTTCATCTGAAATCGACATCGTTTTGCCAAAGATATCTTTTGAACTATCATTAAATGCAATATAGTTATCATAACTTTTAGACATCTTTTTTGATCCGTCCAAGCCAACCAGTAAGGGCATAGTTAAAACGGCTTGTGGATCCACTCCCTTATCCTTTTGTAATGTTCTACCCACCAACATATTGAATAATTGATCAGAACCACCAATCTCCACATCAGATTCCAAAACAACGGAATCATAACCTTGGATTAATGGATACATAAATTCCACCATTGAAATAGGCTGATTATTTTTAAACCTTTTCTCAAAATCATCGCGTTCAAGCATTCTTGCTACAGTCATTTTTCTAGACAAAGAGAGGGCTTCAGCAAAATCCATTTTGGTAAACCATTCACTATTCCTTCTTACCGTTGTCTTGTCGGGATCAATAATTCGAAAAGCTTGCTCAAGATAAGTTTTTGCATTCTCGTTCACCTCGCTTTCTGTTAATTCCGGACGTAAATCCGATCGCCCGCTTGGGTCACCGATCCTTGCAGTATAATCTCCGATTAGTAAAATTGCTTCATGGCCATCATCCTGAAACTGCTTTAATTTGTTAAATACCACCAAGTGACCAAAAGTAAGATCGGGTCTAGTCGGATCTACTCCGAATTTGATTTTCAGCTTTTGTCCACTGGAGATTTTTTTAGCGAATTCTTCTTCTCCAATTACTATTTCGGTATTTATTAACAATTCTTTCACACTCATAAAGTTATAAATTATAAGGACTGATTTCATAATCATCGAGCGTAGAATATTAATTCTTTTTTATTCTACACGAATTCCTCTTGCTTTCGTCGTATAGTCCGTTACCTAATTTAAGTCTATTTATTCACCCTAAAATTGAAGAAATTGCCATGACATTATTGCTAGGTTCGAAAGCCCCAGACTTTACTCTAAAAACAAAAACGCCAGAAGGTCTTTCCGATGTAACTCTCAGTTCGCACCAAGGAGAATCATCGGTAGTACTACTTTTCTTTCCATTTGCCTTTACGGGCGTTTGCACGGAAGAAGCCTGCTCGGTTAGAGATGATCTAAAATCCTATGAAAATTTAAACGCTAAAGTGTATGGACTGAGCGTGGATAGTCCGTTTGCACAGGAAGCAATGGCTTTGAAAGAAAACCTTAATTTCCCGCTCCTCAGTGACTTCAATAAAGAAGTCTCAGATCATTACGGGGTATTATACGAAGATTTTATCGGTTTCAAAGGCGTAAGTAAAAGATCTGCTTTTGTGATTTCCAAGCAAGGAGAAATAGCATTTGCGTGGTCTTCTGATGACCCAAAGCAGCTCCCAGACTTTAAGGCCATTAAGGAAGCTTTATAAGGCAAACCTTTACAACAAACGAAGTTATGAGACTTCTTTGCTTTTTTAAACAATCTTCCTCGGAAAATCCAACGATTCATTTTGTTTCGGTATTTGTTTGAAATGAAGGTGTACTGTTTCTCCTATTTCATTTTCGCTTCTTAGTGGCATTGAAATTCTCGAGACTAAACACTTGATCAACTATGAGTTTTTTCAATATGTCACTCGATTATTTTATGTGTGCCTTCGCTGAGGTAAACTAAATATTGTTTTACCTTATTCCTGCGTGAACAAAGAATCAATTTATCAAGTTTGTGCAACAAACGAAGAAGTTTTTGTTCGTATAAAAGAAAAAGCGTCGTACTTAAATTGTGCTCCACTCCGCTCCTTTCTGCATGAAATGGTGAAGGAGGGTAATAAATTTTTTGTAATCGATTTTGAAAACTGCTCTAGTATGGACAGTACATTTTTGGGAATTTTAGTTGGACTTTCACTAAAGTTAAAAAAAGAAAAACAAGGAGGAACCCTAACGCTACTTAATCTTGTAGGTAGAAACTTAGAAACTGTAGAAAATCTTGGTATTCACAAAATTGCTGTAGTGAGTTCTGAGTTCATCTCAAGTCCAAATGACCTAGAGAATCTACAAGTTAAAGCGGAAGAGGAGAAAGCCTGCCCTGAGGTGATTTACAGAGCACACAAAACCTTACTTGATCTAAATCAGAAAAATTCCCGGATTTTCCGAGATGTGGTGAATTACCTTGAACAGAAAGTCGAGGATTCAGCTTAGTACTTCATGTTATGAACTCATTGCTTTATTTTCTGGCGGGACTTATTTTGGGTTTACTCGCGTGGAATTACTCAAGAAAAAAAGCAAAGATTGAAACCACTGAACTGAGCGACCAAAAGATTCGCCTTCAACAAGAAAAAGAAATCGTAGTTGATTTCATGCATAATTTAGCAGTGGCTATCGGAGAGGGAGTCGTCCGAAAAGATCTGTATCAAAGAATTGCTCATACCGCAGTGATGACAACTGGTGCAATCAGTGCATGTGTCTACGAAAAACTACCCAATGGAAAGTTGCAAAGTGTAGCAACTGAAGGCCTTTTCCCCCCGCAACGAAAGATTAAATCCTCCCTTACTGAAACTAGCACAACCCGTGCCCGTTTCTTGGAGAATATTCTAGCTACTGAAGTTTTGGAAGAAGGGGAGGGCATAATTGGTGAAGTGGCAAAAACAGGAAAGTCAGTCTATGTTCCGCAAGCTCTCAACGACCCAAGAGTAGTAAAGCACAATGATCCATCGCTTACTCTACGATCCCTAATTTTTTCGCCACTTGTACATGATGATCAAATTTCAGGAGTTCTAGTTGTCGCCAACCCTGCTAATGGTTTAACCTTTAGTGAAACAGATCTATCACTTGTCAATTCTCTTGCCGAACAGGCCGCATTAGCGATTAAAAATTCCGACGCAATGAACTTACGGGTTGAAAAAACACGAATGGACTCAGATCTTACATTGGCACGAGATGTCCAGGAATTATTCCTTGCCAAAGAATCACCTTATTTTAAAGGACTGGAAATTGATACTCAATATATTCCTTCTGCTCAGGTAAGTGGCGATTTTTATGATTTCTATAAATTATCTGCTACTAAGTTTGCTGTATCAGTGGCAGATGTGTCCGGAAAGGGAGTACCCGCCTCCTTGCTTATGGCTCTTTGCCAAACAAACCTTCGGCATTATGTAAAAAAATCTAAATCGCCCCGAGAAATTTTGATTAAGCTGAATCAGGACCTTGAAGAAAGAATTCGGGAAGATATGTTCATCACCCTAGTTCTTGCAATTATTGATACCCAGGCTAACACCATTACTTTTTCTCGTGCTGGACATGAACCTGCGCTTTTAGGAAAGGTGAATGGGCAACAATTAAGTGTAGAAAAACTTCGCGGGAGTGGAATGGCTCTCGGGATGGTTCCTTCCGATCTTTTTGAAGAAGTTATTGAAGATCAAACCTGTTCATTCGAGAAGGGTGATATGCTTGTACTCTACACTGATGGAGTTACAGAATCACAAAATCAATCAAAGGAAGAATTCGGGATAGATCGCTTGTGTAAAAAACTCGAGGGAGCTCTAGAAAAAAGCCCGCATTTATTCAATTCTTCTTTGATGAATAGCCTTGAGGAATTTTCCTCCATATCATCGGACCGAGACGACATTACCCTTTTGACAGTCAAAAGGGTTTAATAGATTTTCTAATCTATACGTCCCTCGTCATAATCAATCACATCCGCAAAAGATCGTAAATCAGGACGATTTTTAGCTCCAAGGTCAGATTTGATTTCTTCCAATTTTTCTAATGCCATATCAGACATTCCCATTTGCACTACTTTTCGATTCCACACATGACAGTTAAGTTCAGCCGGAAAGAGTTCTTTTAATTTAGAATTTAATTCTTCCTCTGAGTTGGAGATTCGTACGCATTCTATTATATCGCTCGGTTCAACGCCTAAGTGAAGGCATAAAAAACCATCAAAACCTTTTGTGAAATTACGCTGATAGCTTTTCGGCAACCCCTCCTTTAAATGTTTTCTTATCTTTCCAATAAAGCGAGGAAGATGGAGCAGTCCAGATGGATGAGATTGATAGGGCGAAGGAAGGTCACGAAGTATAGCGCCTGTGGGTCCTTCGATTAATTGATCGTCGATGTTTGTCAAAATGAAAAAAAAGGTTTTGTCTATCTGTTCAACACCATAAATGAAACAAAGCAAAAACAAAAAAGTAATTAAACGAGTTTCGGGATATATTTTTGAGCATAAATTTCTCTTTATCCTTACCCTATCATTGGCTTTTATAATGACTGTACTCTCTGTATTGGTGCCGTCCGTTATTCAAAGAGTACTTGATCAAATTTTCACACAAGGGTTCGAAGAATCAAAAATTCTGATTAATGGAATTCTTTTTATCGGAGCGCTTTTTCTATCGAAGGAAATCCTAAACTGCTTACGAATTAGGATTAATAACAAATTAGAACAAAAAGTTATTCTACGAATTAGGAAAGCTCTTCATGACAAGCTATTGGACTTACCGATCAATTTTTACGACCGAAGGAAGAGTGGAGATATTTCCTCCAGAGTAGTTGAAGATGTGCAAAATGTTGAACGGGCTATTTTGGATGGGACGGAGCAAGGGGTAATCGCAATTCTTACCCTGATTGGAGTTACCATTATGATGTTTTTACAAGAACCAAGGCTTGCCGCTTTGGTTTTCCTTCCACTTCCTGTACTTTTAGTCATGGCCTTTCGTTATTCAAAGGTTTCCAAAAAAAATTGGAAGGCCGTGCGCGAAGCTTCTGGAGACCTGAATTCCTTATTAGTAGAGGATATTCAAGGTAATCGATTAATTCATTCATTTGACTTAAAAAATCGGGAAAAAAAGCGCTTTCTCGAAAGTAGCAGGGAATTAGAAGCTCGATCACTCCAGGCAATGTACAGATGGTCGATACAAGGGCCGAGTGCGAGCTTTACTTCTTCTCTTGGAATCCTTGCTGTTGTGGGGATGGGGGCATACCTGCTACAAACGGATCCCAATTTTACAAATGGGCAATTCTTTGCTTTTCTGCTTTATACCAACATGTTTTACGAACCAGTTAGACAATTGGTATCAATTAATAATATGATTGCTGCTGGAAAAGCTTCGGGAGAAAGAGTTTTTGAGATTCTTGATGAAGAGGTTTCAATTAAAAGCCCGAAACACCCAGCCCGCTTTCCCAAAGAAAATCATTCGATTAGGTTCTCAAATGTAACATTTGCTTATGATGAAAGGCAATCGATTGTCAAAGGTTTGGATTTCTGTTTGCCGTCCGGTTCTACGACTGCACTGGTGGGACCAACGGGAGCGGGAAAAAGTACGATCGCAAATCTTCTTCTTCGTTATTACGATGTGGAAAAGGGATCAGTTTCAATTGGAGACACTGATGTTAGGAATTTTTCCCTAAGCTCATTAAGAAGCAATATTGGCTTCGTATCACAGGACCCTTTCTTATTTGATACAACAGTGGAAGAAAACCTCTTGCTGGCTTCGCCTTGTTCAAATGAAAAGGATATCATTTCATCACTCAAAGTTGCAAGTGCATGGGAATTTGTCCAAAAACTTCCTGATGGACTCAATACATTAATTGGGGAAAGAGGAGTCCGGTTGAGCATGGGTGAAAAGCAAAGACTTACTCTTGCACGGGCAATATTAAAGTCACCTCCTATCGTTATTTTAGACGAAGCAACCTCAAGTGTTGATGTTGAGACTGAAAGAGATATTCAAGTTGCTTTAAATCAACTCATTAAGAATAGGACTACACTTATCATCGCTCATAGGCTCAGCACAATTCGAGATGCAGACCAAATTATTTTTCTCAATCATGGAGAAATTATCGAACAAGGAAGCCATCCCGAATTGCTCGCAATGCAGGGAAGTTATGCTAATTTTTGTAAACACCAAGAAAGTTTGGTTCACAATTAATTTCAAACTTTTTACTTTCGTGAATAACGAATAAGGAGCCTTAAAATAATTGACGAAAGGTAAGGAAAGCACAAAAAAAGCAAACTAAGAAGGGAGCGAAAATTAAAGTAGGCAAGTGGACCATAAACTTTATTCTCTGCCCAAACTCTAAGTGGCAGTTCAATAAAATAATGTACTCCTAAAGCTTGGGATAAATAATAAACCATCAAGGGCCAAATAGTAAATCCTATACATCCAAAAAAAAGGATGCACCAAAGCTCTTTACTCCAATCAATTTTTTTATTCATTTAATAATCATTCACTTGCTCCAATTTACGAAACCAATAAGTTTTATAATACTTATCAATTACTTTTTCCCAATCGAATTATGAAGCTCTTTATCTATACTGCTACCGTTTTTATCTTAACTAATTCAATTTTTGTCCATGGCAAGAGTGATAAATCCGACAAAAATGTTTACGACAGTCTCATTCTTCCGGTGTTTGCAGCTAAGTGCCAAGAATGCCATGGAGAAAACAAAAGCAAAGGCAAATTAAAGCTTCATACAAAAAAAGACTTTCTAAAGGGTGGTAGCGGGGTAGGTGCAGACATTATCGTAAAGGGGAACATTGAAGAGAGTGAACTCATTTATCGTATTACCCTGCCCAAAGAAGACGAAGAAGCCATGCCCCCGATGGAAGATTCTGACCACTACAATCCTGTGACACGACAGGAACTTGAAGTTATGAAGGCATGGATTAAGATAGGAGCATCTTTTGACCTACAGATTTCTGACCTAGATGATAAAACTCAAAAATCTGCCTTTCACATCTTAGCCAATATGCCGAAGAAATTGATATCCAAAAATATCATATTGCAACCCAAGCTTCCCATCGTGCCTCCAGCGAGTCCCAAAGCACTCAACAATCTACGGAAAGCTGGAATTTTAGCTATGCCAATCGCTCAAAATACTAATGCGATATATGTAAATGCTTCCTATGCAGGACAAAATTTTGATGATAAGAAAATTATGTTACTAGAACCAATTGCCGAACAACTTGTTTGGTTAAATCTAGCCAGGACAAAGGTTACTGATAATGGAATTGCATCCCTTACCAAATATGGACTTCTCTCTCGGTTGCATCTTGAAAATACTGTAATAACAGACAAATCCTCCATTCACTTATCCAAATTACCCAACCTAGAGTACCTGAATCTTTATGGCACTCAAATATCCGATGCGTCTCTTCCTCACCTTCAAAAACTGGGTAAACTTAATAAACTTTTTTTATGGCAAACCAAAGTAACACCTCAGGGTGCAGAATCATTGAAAAAACATTTTGTAGACTCACCAACTTATAATGCTCTCATTGCTCAGAAAAAAGACAGGCAAGATTCTTTAAAAAAACTAATTGCAGTGGAAACCTTAAAGTTCGAAATACAGGAAGAAGAGACCATTCAAATTGGCCTACGTACTCAAGATAAAACCCCATTTAACAACAAATGCCCCGTATCTAAAAAAGAAATCGTAGACGAAAAATTTTCTATTTTCAAAGGGAGAAAAGTCGGGTTTTGCTGCGATAAATGCAAAGCTAAATTTGATCAAGATAATGCCATTCAGTCAAAAATTCCTGGCTTCAAAGCATCGGAAGAATACTTAACCGCCTCATCAAATTTGCAAAATGCCCGACTATCGATGGATAAATTGATAGAAGATAATCAACAAGAACTCCGAAATATTAATGCAAAACTTTATAACATGGGACCGAAAATTAATTTAGGCTGGAAAAACCCAACTGTCTCAAAAAAATAGAGGTCATATTCACCGGCTTTTCTTAGAACCTAAATACTTATTTCAAGCAGATTAGATAAATGAGTGAATTCTGTTGCTAAATTTTCCTATTTCAAAATGGTGAATTGATGGAAAGTAAAACCGATGATCAGGTAATATCTATCTTCAAAGAAACTAAAGCACTTCTCACTGGCCATTTCATTTTAAGATCGGGCCAGCGTAGTGGGCATTTTTTCCAATGCGCACAAGTTTGTCAGTATTTGGACAAAGTTTCCATTTTAGCAAGTTTGCTCATAAAGCAATTAGATTGTCCAACCCCTAACACTATTGTTGCTCCTGCAATGGGCGGGCTTGTACTTGGGCAGGAAGTTGCCAGACAACTAAACTGTCGCTTTTTGTTTTTAGAGAAAGTGGAAGATAAACTTGAACTGCGCAGAAACTTTTCTTTGTCTAAGAAAGACAATGTTTTACTGGTCGAAGATGTTGTTACTAAAGGAGGCCGGGTTACCGAAGCTCTATCTATACTGAATGAAACAGAGTGCACTATTTGTGCCGTAACTTCACTGGTGGACCGAAGTACTCATGAGTTAGATTTTGGTGTCTCATTCCAGCCGCTTCTCAAGCTTCATTTTCCAACTTATGACCCCAGCGAAATCCCGGATGAATTAAAACTAATTGATCCAATAAAGCCAGGCAGTTGAATCGTATATCAGGGAACGCGATAAGCTAAAAATCGGTACTTGTTACGGTACCATACATAAAAACGATTAATTCCACTCTTGATCTGTTCTTCAACTTCTTGAATCGAATTTACCTGGAATCCATTAATTTCCACAATTACTACGCCTTCCTTAAAGGTTTCGGCATTACCAGTGGATTTTGTCACAACCACTCCCTTTGTTGTAGGTGGTATTTGAAACCGTAATCGATTTTCCACACTCAACTCTTCCAAGGAGACGCCAGGCATTGATATTCTATTTTTACCTCCCATTAAATCGAGCGTAACAAATAATGTTTTTTTATTTCCTCCTCTGATAACATCAATCGTTATCTTTGTGCCCGGTGCAGTTTGAGAGATTGCCAACCTCGATTGATTGATTGAGTCAACTGCTTGAGAGTCCACCTTTATAATTCGATCTTTTGGTTCAAAGCCAGCGAGATCTGCTGCACTTCCCGGTACTATCTTTGTAACGATTACACCTGTACCATCACTTGAAGGTGCTAATTCAACACCAAGAAAACCTCTTCTCACTCCTCCTCTTTCAACCAAGTCGGTCAGTACTTTTTGAACCATATTAACCGGAATCGCTAATCCAATTCCCATGCTTGCACCAGTTTGAGAAATTATTGCGGTATTTATACCGATTAAACGACCCACTGCATCTAACAATGGTCCACCGGAGTTCCCTCTATTAATTGCTGCATCCGTTTGGATGAAATTCTCATATGAACCCTCCAAGTCAAGAACACCTAATTCTGATTTCTTTGTCGCGGAAATTATTCCCATGGTTACCGTCATACCAATTCCTAAAGGGTTTCCAGCTGCAAAAACAATATCACCCACTTCTAAATGATCACTATTTGCTAAAGTTACATGTGGGAATGGTTTATCATCCTCTATTTTCAAAACCGCAACATCTGTTGATCGATCAAAACCTATAATTTTGGCTTGGAATTGCCTTTTATCCGATAATTGAACTGTTACCTCTTCCACTAGTTCACCAGTTCTCGGGTCGGTAATAACATGAGCATTGGTAATAGTATGGCCTTCCGGGCTAACAATGACACCCGAACCTATGCCTGCAGGGACCATTTCTTCTTCCACTCTAGCATTATTTAAAAGGGGTAAACCAAAAAATCTCCTCAGTAATTCTTCGCGCGGACTACTTCCTCCCCCTGGATAAAGCCTTCTAACTACTTGCTGAGTAGTTACTGCAACCACAGCTGGAGTCGCCTTCTTGAGAGCAGGAGAATAACTACTAGGTGCTCTATTTAATGAGCGGTCAAGAACACCATCTTCAATTTTTAAGGAAAGTTTGCGATTCTGAGCAAAAAGGTTCCCATTTCCAATCGCAAGCACTGTAAATAATATGAGGCCTAAAATAATTGGTTTCATGACTATCATAGCGTATTTACTCCACGCGGTTGTCTAATTTTATAAAATACTTAAAAACCTTTTATTTGAAACAGGCTTGAAATACTACTATCTGTATTGGTTCGTCTAATTGCTTCACCGAGTAAGGGTGCAACACTTAATTTCTTAATTGGGAGATCACCAATATCTATATTCACGGTATTCGTTGTAATTAATTCATCTAGAATACCTTGTCTTAGCCTCTCTTTCCCAGTCTCGTTCAAAACACAGTGACTTACAATTGCACTTACTTTTTTTGCCCCTCGTTCTTTCAAAATTTTTGCTGCTGCTGTTAATGTACCCGCAGTCTCTGTCATATCATCAATCATGAGGATTTCTCTTCCCTCTACCTCTCCTACTAAATTCATCGCTTCGACTGTGCTTGCACCAGTTCGTCGTTTTGCCACAAATCCAAGCGGACAGCCTAGCACCTCAGCATATGCATTTGCCATTTTCATTCCACCCACGTCGGGAGAAAAAATGGTCATGTTTTGAGCATCACGACTTTTTAATTCTTCAAAGAAAACAGGAGATGCATACAAATGATCTACTGGTATATCAAAAAAACCTTGAATTTGCTGTGCATGCAAATCCATTGTTAAAATTCTATTGGCACCCGCTGCTACTAAAAGGTTTGCAACTAATTTTGAGGTAATTGGAACCCGTGGTTGATCCTTTCGGTCTTGCCTTGAATAACCAAAAAATGGAAGTACTGCGGTGACTCTTGCTGCAGATGCCCTTTTAGCGGCATCTATCATAATTAATAACTCCATTACATTATGATTCGCAGGGGAACAGGTCGATTGTACTAAAAATACATCCATCCCTCTAATATTTTCATTATAACGGACAAAGCTCTCATTATCAGGAAATGAAGTTACGGTTGCATCTCCTAGAGGAACATCAAGGTATTCACATATTTCCTGAGATAGTGGCTTACTTGAATTACCTGTAAAAATCTTTAGTTTTTTTCCGTTCTCCATAGTTTAAAATTACCCCTTATCGGCAAAGCCATCAAATCTATTGAACAATTCAGGCAATCTTTTTTGTAAAATAGAAATTCTTTGTGCTAATTGAAAGGGTAATGCAGGATTGCCTTTGAGGAATGCACCAGGCTCGACATTTTTTGTAATACCTGCCTGCCCGGCAATCTTCGCTCCTTTTCCAATTTTCAAATGTCCCGCAAACCCAGCCTGACCGCCTACCACTACATTATCCTCAAACTCAACACTGCCGGCAATGCCAACCTGAGCTACGATTAAACAACCTTTTCCAATTCTTACATTGTGACCTACTTGAACTAAATTATCAATTTTTGATCCCGCACCAATCCTTGTTTCCTCAAATCGAGCACGGTCTATGCATGTATTTGCACCAATTTCAACCTCATCCTCTACCACAACCTTTCCAAGATGCGGTATCTTTTTATGAGAGCCCTCGGCCTGATCAAATCCATAGCCTTCGGATCCAATGACAGCTCCCGCATTAACTACAACATTATTACCGATCTCACACCTTGATAATAGCTTCACACCGGGGTGTAAATTCGCATTACGACCAATCTTTGCAAAATCTCCGATATGGCAATGAGTTCCAATAATACTGCCGGCTTCAATTAAAACTTCTTTTCCGATAAAACAAAATGCGCCAATGGCAACTCCAGCACCCAATTTTGCACCTGAATCAACCCAGGCAGTTGAATGAATTTCAGCTTTTGGCGGGGGATACAATTCACCCTCTAAAAAGCTGCATAATGAAGCCAATCCACGTGAAGGGTCATCAATTCGAAGAAAAACTTGGTTTTCTTTTGGAGAACCAATGTAGTTCTTAGGCAATAAAATAATAGATGCATTAGATTTTGAAACTAATGACTTGTACTTTGAATTACCTAGAAAAGAAATATCACCTTCAACCGCTCTTTCAAGTGCAGCGATGCCACTTAAACTAGAAATCTTTAAAGTTCCATCTACTTCCGCAGAAGGAAGGATCACAAGAAGTTGATCGAAAGCTATCTTAAAGTTCATAAGCTCCTACTTTCAGAGCAGTTTTAAACGGACTACTTACTTTTTACCTTGGGATGCGTTAAGAGTAATAATAACTTCCTCAGTCACATTAAATTTATCTCCTGCATAAAATACACCCAACTGCGTTTCTGAAGAATTTAAGATCAAATCATACCCTTTAGCACCTGCCACTTGTTGGACCGCTTTACGGATATCTGCAAGATGTTCGACAAGTAGGTTTCTTTGCCTTTGAGAAATGGTAGCCTTCGCTCGTTTATCGTAAGAAACCATATCGTCCTGCTTGACCTTCGCTTTTTCAACTTTTTCTTGGTATTTTTTTCTAAGATCCGTACTGTCAATATTTGGATTTTTAATCTTATCCTCCATCTCTTTTAGTTCTTTAACAATTTTCTCCATTTCTGCACGGAAAATTTCGAGTTCCTCCATCGCAATTTTCTTGGACTTGTCCAATCTAGCTCTTGCTTCCTTTACCTTTTGATATCCATCAAAAACTTTCTGTACATCTACCACCGCTACTTTTTGTGCAATCGAAAAAGAAGGCATTAAAAACAAAAAGGCGAGAGGGGTCAAAAAGAGAATTAGCTTATGCATATTAGATGTGAGTTAGGTAATGAATGAATAGTGAAAGTTTAAAATCGTGTACCACCAGAAAAATGAAACTGCGGCGATCCACCTGTTTTTGAGGGATCCGAGATCGGGAAACCTAAATCTAGTCGAAGGGGCATACCCATAACCATTATGCGTGCTCCCAATCCCCAATTATCATGCCAGCCTTCCATATCATCTCCAGGCAGAAATTTAAAATCATTGGTTCTTAAAAAACCGCCGTCATAAAAAACTGCAAAACGCAATGGGTCAGCAATTTTAAAAGTATACTCTGCACTTAAATAACTGTAAGAATTTCCTCCATTAGGTTCTTTTGAATCTTGTGGCCCTGCCTCCCGATAGTCCCACCCTCTCAAATTATAAGGCCCCCCCAAAAAGAATTTTTCGAAGAAAGGTACATCTGCATCTTTTCCATCAAAACGACCCAGTGTTCCTGTTCTCCCTACGATCGATAAAACTTGTTCCATAGGAGTAAAAGTCTCAAAAAACTTCGCTCCCTGTAATTCGAAACGGCCATAGTCAGCATCTCCACCAAATGGGCCACCGGCAAATTCTTTTCTTAGGGTAACAATGCTACCTTCGGAGGGAAATAAGATACTATTTCTTGTATCACGGGTTAAACTAAGACCCACTTTAGAAATTGTTCGGTCAATTTCGTTTTTCGATGGATCATATTTCGGATCGTTAGTTATGAAAGCAGGAACACCAATTCCGATATCACTAATGATGACATCTTCGAGACGATAAAATAAGCGACCTTCTACAAGCTCGAATAATCTCTTTCTAAAATAGACCTCAAACCCTGCTCGCATTTCATCGTAGTATGAACTGTAGTAATCAGACTTTTCCCGAAATAACTCAAATCCAGCAGCAACCCTGCGATTCATAAACCAGGGTTCCTCAAGTGCAAGTCGAACCTCATTACTTCGAGCACCCAGCTTTAAACGAAGACGGAATTTCTGCCCGTCTCCCTGCAAGCGATGGGGACTACGCCATCTCATTATATCGAAGTTTCCTTGCCTAAATTCGGCAAACATCATCGCTTTCTCTAAAGTACTAAATCCAACCCCAAAAGAAACATGGCCAGTGCGACCCTCCTCTACATTTACTACCAGGTTTCTTCTGCTACTTTGCAATTCTGGATCCTGTGATGCAATTGGTTCGTCATCCAATGTTACTTTCTCGAAAAAACGCGTATTTCTTAGACGGGATTCGCTCGTTTCCATTCGAAGTAAATCGAACGTCTCACCTGGCGCCAAAGCAAGTTCCCGAACAATGGCAGTTGTTTTTGTTTTCTCATTTCCCCGAACTTGAATTGTGTTCACTGTAAATTTGTTATTTTCCGTAATCTCAAACCTTAGATCAATTTGTCCTGTTTGAAGATTAGGCTTTCTAATCGAAACCACTCTGGCATCCAAATAACCCTGCTCGCCGTATTTCTTTCGCAAGCGATTTCTTTCCTCGGATAGAAGTGTTGGCGAATAGTGATCCCCTGTCTTTAGTGCTTTGTCAGCACGACTATCCAGTCGCTTTAAATCTTTTGCAGTAATGACGGAATTACCAACTATAGATATTTCACCGAAATAGGATCGCTCACCCTCGTCCACACGGATGACAACATCTAAAGAATTAGATCCTTTCGGAATAATTTTTACTCCACTTTGCTCAATTGTGACATCTAAGAAACCTTGATCACGGAAAGCAGTTCTGAGTTTAATTAAGTCCTCTTCAAAGATACTAGGTCGGTAACGAGATCTTTTAGACCAAAATCTCCAAAACCTCCAGGGTGCTGTTTCCATTTCCTTTAAGAGTTTTTTATCTGAAATATTCTTATTTCCTTCGAAAATAATTTTACCTATTTTTCGTTTTTCATTTTCTATAATTTTAAATACAACTGAGACGCTTCTTCCTTCCTCTTTGGTTATAATTTGACTGTCTACTTGAGAATTCCAAAAACCTTTTTCTAAATATAACTCTTTAAGTGCCCGTTGATCAGCTTTTATCTCAGACTCGTCCAACAATTCCCCGATACTTATTTCAATTTCCTTTTCGAGTTTTCGATCGGACAACTTATCATTACCCTCAAAGATAATCGTTCCAATCCGAGACTTTGTATAGACCTTAAAAACTAAGGCCACCTCTTGTTCAGTGCTTATTTCTGGGTCCAAAAATACTTTTACATCATCAATCGCACCCGTTGCCATAAGGTTAGTAATCGATTTGTCTATCGCGTTGGATTTGTAAGGGATTCCCGTTTCTATTTGTAAATTTTGTAAAATAAAAGATTTCCCAATGGTATCAGGGCCTTCCAATTCGATGGATATGGAAGAAATTGTTTTACCATCTGGAACTACTTGAGACCATAAAATCATCATTCCAGAAAGTAGGAACAGGATGGGGAAAAGAGAACGAATTTTATTCATTTAATTTTTAATTAAGTCGGGGGTCATATTGTGCACTTTCAAATTTCGTATATTTCCGCACAAATGCAAGATTTACATAACCGGTAGGCCCATTTCTTTGCTTGGCAAGGATTAACTTAATAGGCTCAAAGTCATCTGCTTGGCTTTCTTCACCAGTCTGAGAAACGTCACTTGCACGAATATCTTCCCCCTTTCTTTCTTTACCCAATAACATAACAATATCAGCATCCTGCTCAATTGAACCGGATTCCCTCAAGTCTGAAAGTCGGGGGTCCCTTTTCTCCTTTTCAGAATCTCGATTGAGCTGGCTAAGAACAATAACCGGGACTTCTAATTCTTTTGCCATCGATTTCAATCCTCTTGAAATCACTGATATCTCATTTTCCCGAGAAGAAGAATAACGATCCCCTGAAATTAACTGTAAATAATCAATCACAATTAAAGAAAGACCATTCCTTGATTTAACTCTTCGTGCTTTTGCACGGATTTGATTGATACTCAAGCCACTTGTATCGTCTACCCAAATGGGAGCTTGTTGAAATTGCTGACTTATTTCATTGAGTTTTTCTGCGTAATTCTTTGCAACAAAGCCCTTACGCAAATCATTCATATTTACCTTTGCCTTTCCGCATATTAATCTCATCGCTAATGATGAGGCACTCATTTCTAAACTAAAAACTAAGATATTTTTCGGGTTGTTAATATACTTGTGGGAGAAGGAAATATTCTCGACGATGTTCATCGCAAGGCTTGTTTTACCTACAGAAGGCCGGGCCGCGATAACAATCATTTCTGACGATTTCAAGCCATTTGTCAGATTGTCCAAATCTTTATAGCCTGTTAACAAACCATCCGATTCTTCCTTCGAAAGCATTTTCTGGATCTCACCCATAGCTTTCTGTATCGGCTCTCTAAAATGAATAGAGGAACGGGTATTTTGATCATCACCCAACTCGCAGACCCTTTGCTCCATTCCAGAAAGAAAATCATCGACTTCGCCCTGTAGGTTATTCGCACCGTCTATAATTTCAAAAGCAACATATATACATCTTCTTAAAAGGGCTTTTTCTTTGACGATCTCTAACCAATAGGTTGCATGGGCAGTGGTATCGATTCTTGAAGTAAGTTCAAATAAGCCATTTTGTCCACCTACTTGTTCTAGTTGCTTTCTACTTTCAAGTTTTTCTGCCAGTAAAATTTCATCCGCAGCCTTATTATCACGATTAAGGTCCAAAAGTGCTTCGAAAATAATTTGGTGATTTAAATGATAAAAATGATCGGCACTAATTGCTTGCTCCGCACATCTTCCCATTACCTCACCGGATGTATCCATAATGCAAGCCGCGAGTAAACCTTGCTCTGCATCTAAATTGCTAGGTAGAGGTTTACCCTCTATGGTATCTTTAACAGATGATTGATGTTTGGCTCCAGAACCTTGGTACTTAGGAACTGATTTTTCTTTAGAAGAAGAAGTTCCTAGACTTGGCATTCAAATAATCCTGCTAATTAGCGAATAGGTAAGAGTTACTCGCTCTCTTCAATTGGATTCTCAGATACAACTTCAACTTCAACTTCGGCTTCCACTTCTTTGTGTAGTGAAATCGAAATCTTACTAATTCCCAATGCCTTGATCGGAGAAAATGAAGTGATGTGTTTCTTATCGAAAGTAAACCCTTTTTCACTCAACTTTTCAAGAATATGGTGAACAGTCACAGATCCAAAGAGTTTTCCTCCCGCACCCGTCTTCACCGCCACGGCGATTTTTGTATCCTTTAACTTGGTGGCAATCTCTTGTGATTTCTGAAGTTCGTCAGTCTCTCTGGCAGCACGGGCAACCTTTAATGAATCTAAACGTTTTTTATTTGCGTGATTTAATGGAACTGCTTTCTTCTGGGGCAAAAGATAATTTCGTGCAAATCCAGGTCGGACCTTTACAACATCTCCTTCGGATCCAAGATTGTTTATGTGTTCTACGAGTAGTATTTCTGTGGTGGCCATAATTATAAATTTGTCAGTGATTAAAAAGGTACATCGTCATCTAAGTCGTTGCTTTCTGGAGCCGGTTCGGGGGAAGGTTTTGGTCGGGCTTCATTTGCCTGAGGTGGTGCTGTCTGCTCCCCACTTCTAGGTGCAGTAGAACCACCCTCTTGCTTGGAATCAACAAACTCGAAACTATCTAAAACCACCTTAAGTGCACTTCTCTTTTCACCCTCCTTAGACTCCCATTGATCTAACTTAAGTCTCCCTTCGATAAAAATTGCCCGACCCTTAGTGAAAAACCGACCGACTGCTTCTGCCCTAGGGCCAAAGGACTCAACATCAACAAAAGTAGTTTCATCCTTACGATTACCTTCTGCGTCCTTGTAAGAGCGATTTAAGGCAAGCCCGAAATTGCAAACTGGGCGACCATTACTCATCATTCTTACATCAGGGTCACGGGTAAGATTTCCTATGAGTAGAACTTTGTTTAACGATGCCATAATAAATTTAAAGTAGTAAAGAAGATTTAACTTACTTTACTTGCGCTCAATTAGAACGCGATCAACTTTTTTTTCTAGCTTTAATTTTTCTTTCAAGCGGAGAGGCATTTCTGCATCAGCCTCGATTTCGAATTGGAGGTAAGTTCCAGAAGTCACTTCCTTGCTTTGTGGGTAGATAAAATCGTGATTACCTTGGTTTTCTACTTTTGTGACTTCTCCTTCTGATTGGCGGATGATTTCACTTAATTTTGGAATCATTTCGTCAGAAGATCCATCTGCCCCGCGGGCATTGTATACAATAGTTGCTAAGTAGTTTCTCTTGTTCATGAGGTTGATTGGGATCGTTTTGTTTGGTTAATTAAATTCATTGTGGCATCTATTCCGTTATCTAAAATCCCAAATAGAGCGTCATAAAAATTATCTTTTTTATTTTCTAAAAATAAACATTCCTCAGCAGAAAGTTTGGAAAGAACGAAATCAGAAAGTTTCATTTGAGGGAAAGGCTTGTTGCCGATTCCAAGTCTAAATCTCACAAAGGAATTACCAAGTGATGAAATTACACTACTAACCCCGTTGTGACCGCCGGCTCCTCTATTTTTGGAAATTTTTATTTCGCCAAATGGCAAAGTTAATTCATCGTGAAGCACTATAACATTCTCAGGGGAGCATCGAAAATAATTCAGGATACTCGAAAGATAGCGCCCACTCTCATTCATAAAAGTTTTGGGTTTCACTAAAAGAACTTTTTTTTCCTTGCGTTTCATAATTAAATGATCGGCATGAAATTCTTTACTATTATTAAACCGGACATTTTCTTTTTCTGCAATTTTATCAAGTAACCAAAAGCCTAAATTGTGCCTAGTGCTTTGATAAATATCTCCAGGATTTCCAAGTCCAATTATTGCGAAATTTGCCACGAGTCATTTACAATCGAAAGGTTTTAAGATTATAAAAAATTCCGGATTAGTCAGATGATTTTGTCTCTTCGGTAGATTCTTGATCTGTAGCAACTTCCTCCGGCTCCCCGTCCTCACTATCTTCTGCCGATGAACGACCGCCCGCACTACCTACGCATGAAACAAGCATTCCATCCAATTCTGCAACATAAGCGACTCCTTCAATTACCGGCAAATCTTTAACCTGTAAATTTTCTCCAAGTTCTAATTTTGATATATCAAGTTCAATTTGAGAAGGTAAATTACTAGGTCGGCAACGAATTTCCACTTCATTAACCAGTGCCTCTAAAATTCCACCCTGTGTCTTGACTCCCTCCGCTTCTCCAAGAAGAGTAAGAGGGACTTTAGTTTGAAGATCTTCACCACGATTAACCTGAATAAAATCAATGTGAGTTATTGTATCTTTGATAGAATCCATTTGCATGTCTTTAATCAAAACAAGCTCATCTTCCCCTTTATCTCCAAGCAGACGGAACAAAGACGATGATCCTGAAGCTTTTCGCAAAAGAATGCGCATTGCTCGATCTTCAATTGAATATGACTTGTTAATTTGTTTGCCGTAAAAAACAGCGGGTATCCTTCCGGATGCACGGAGTCTATTACAAGCCTGGCGGCCAGTTTGTTCGCGTGGCGCTACCTTGATAGTTAAATCACTTAATTCTGACATAATAAATTGGGGGGGTACAAAAATTAGAGAAAGCGATCAGAAATAACAGCTGTCAGCAAATCTTGCAAGCTCTTTACTATCAGAATGAAGATCCTGAATTAAATTTAACAACAACGTACTACATTGTAGATTGAATACTTTTAGCCTTTTTTGAATTCGATATCCTAAGTTTAAAGGATAAGACCTCAAGAAAACAAATCCTCTACCACACTTCCATGTACATCGGTCAGTCGGAAATCTCTCCCTGCAGATCTGTAAGTCAATTTTTCATGATTCAGGCCCATTGCGTGTAGAATGGTGGCATGCAGATCATGCATATGGACACGGTTATCAACAGCAGTGCCTCCAATTTCATCTGTCGAACCATAAGAAATACCTGGCTTAATTCCACCACCGGCTAAAAATACTGTAAAGCCCCGTGGATTATGATCACGCCCATCTTTTCCCTGGGAAAAAGGGGTTCTTCCGAATTCCCCGCCCCACCATACTAATGTATCTTCCAATAAGCCCCTCGCTTTTAGGTCCTGTAATAATCCAGCAACCGGCTTGTCGGTTGCTCTGGCATGGTTGGCATGATTCGGCATGTTGCTGTGTTGATCCCACCTCGGATTAGCGGATTCATCCGAATAATTAACACTTACGAACCTAACACCTCGCTCTACCATTCTTCTTGCCAGTAAGCATTGCTTTCCAAAATCATCGGTATCTTTCTCGTCGATCCCATAAATACTTTTGGTCGACTTGGTTTCTTTGGAGAGATCCGTTAATTCCGGCGCTTCCATCTGCATACGCCAAGCCAATTCGTAATTTTCAATAGTCGCCTCCAACTCATCATCATGCGAATAACGATTCGACTGAACCGTATTTAAATTCTGCAAGAGGTCAAAGCGACTTTTTCTCTGAGAATCACCGAGCATGGCATTTTCTACATTTCGAATCTTGGCTCCATTCACATTCCCAGCTCTTCCAAGGGCGGTTCCCTGGTGAATGGATGGCAAAAAGGCATTCCCATAATTTCTCGGACCGCCCTTGCTTGTAGATGGAGAAATAGTTACGAAAGCGGGCAAATTATGATTCTCCGATCCTAGTCCATACGATATCCAGCTCCCCATGGATGGACGAACCAAGTTAGTTGCTCCAGTATGCATGAAAAGAGTTGAGGGACCGTGAGCCACTCCCTCGGTATGCATGGAGTGAATAAAAGCCAGTTCATCGACATGGCTCGCAATATTGGGAAATAGAGAGGAAATATGCTTTCCGCACTGTCCATGTTGCTTAAAATCCCAAAGAGGTTTCATCAAATTGCGTTTGCTCGCTTTACCAAATGTATTTGTGCGAACCCCTACAAAATCGATCTCCTTTCCGTCCTTCGTAAAAAGTTCAGGCTTGTAATCAAATGTATCCACATGACTCGGGCCACCAGCCATAAAAATAAAGATAATCCGTTTAGCTCGTTGCGGAAAACGGGGAGGCTTCGCAAGAAGGGAGCTTGAGGGTTGAGCATTTGCATTTTCTAATCCGGCTAAGGCAATAGAACCAAACCCACAAGCTACTGTTTGAAGTAAACTTCTTCGGGTTAATTCTTGAAAACACCTAGTCATTACTTTCCTAATTCAAATATCGAAAATCTAAACATGCAAAAAGAGAATGCACAAGGCCTTCCATTGCTTTAGTGCCAGTTTCTCCGTCCAGGCTTTGATCTAAGTAACTATAAACCAGTTTCTTTTCGTCGTAATTCGGCTCACGCCCAAGACAGCTCAGGAAAACCAATTTAATCTTGAGTTCGACATCTACACTTTCTCGACCGAAGATATTTTGAGCGGTAAGCACAGCTTGCCTCATTACAAAATCACTATTCATCATAAACAAAGCTTGGGTAGGAACAGTGCTAGTGTTACGATTCCCTGAAACCAATCCTGGATTGGGATAATCAAAGACAGTAAAAATTTCTGGAATTTTGTTCCGGTCAATCTTTTGAAACAATGAACGATTTTGATTTGCCTTCGAGTTTTCAAATGTAATCTGCCCACTTGCCAATAGCATGGCGTCTCGAATTGCCTCCGCATCCAGTCTTCGTCTATTCTGTCTAGAAAATAGTTGATTCTCCGGATCCTCCTTTAATGCCTTTTCATTTGCGGTGGAAGACATTTGATATGTTGCCGAAAGTACAATTTTGCGGATAAGTGTCTTGATAGACCATTTGTTATCAATGAAAAATTGTGCTAGGTCATCGAGAAGTTCTGGATGGGTAGGTCGACTTCCCATTTTCCCGAAATTATCTGTACTCGATACGATTCCACGACCAAAAAGATGATGCCAAGCCCGATTGACAAATACTCGAGCAGTAAGGGGGTTTTGAGGAGAGGATACCCAATGGGCAAGTTCTAGGCGACCGCTTGATCCTTCAGGTATCTGGGGAAATGGAGATGTATGCCGCGGGGTTGCGACTACCAAAAATCCCCGCGGAACAAGCGGTCCCAAATTACGGATTCCTCCACGAAGATGAACATGCCAATCACCAACTGCCTTCTGCTCTCGAACTGACAATGCCTTTTCAGCTTTAGGCGGAGCCTTCTTATTGTGCTCAACGATTAAATTTTTCAGCTCCTCGACTCGTATTTCTGCATTCTTAATCTGAACTTTAAGCATGTTATTTTTTTTAGAATCAGCAGTACTTTTTTTCGCCGTTTTGTCGAGAGAAGGCACTTTCATTACCGGAACCAAGCGGATCGCATCCGCGATCACAACCTTCCTCGTTCCTTCTGTTGTAATCTGAACGACCTCCATTACTCTCCTGTCGAAATTAAATCTTCCAACCGACTTAAACGCTCCCAGTATTTGAGGGGCTTTTGTTTGATCAAGTAGGACTTTATGTTCGCCATCCGCATGCATAATGGTCACCGGAGTTCTGTTTGATCGATTTAAACCAACGGTGTAAGAAACTTGAACATCATATTCTCCCTTGCGTGGAATATTTGCCGAAAAAGTAATCGATTTAGTACCCTTACCTTTATTGTCATCATGCAAATATCGCTTTCCCACAAAGCCATTTGTGTGAGTCGAGGAAATCCATTTACCGATCAATTTGGCATCTGAATCATCCACAACAATTCCGTCTAAGTAAAGTGGGTCTAAATTCCTTTTTTGTCTAATCAAACTTATCTTTTTACCACCTAATAACCTAACTGCTAAAATGGCTTCCTTCAATCTCTCCTCAAGAGAAGTCAAGACTCTCGCGTGTTCTTTTCGTTGGGTGCCAAAGTCATCCTGCAATACTCTTTCATGAAAACTAGCTACATTTCCTGGAACCAAGCTATTAGTGCTCCGAAAAATACCCGCCATAGAATAGTATTCTTTTGTTGGAATCGGGTCAAAGGGATGGTCATGACAGCGGGCACAACCCATAGTAATGCCCATGAACGCCCGACCCACCGCGCTTAGTTGCTCGTCGACCACTTCCATGCGTAAGAGTTCCTTGTCCTGTAATTCATAATTATGCGGACCGAGAGCCAAAAATCCCGTGCCTGTAAGATATTCATTATATTCCAATTTAGATTTTGAAGGCATCAGATCGCCCGCAATTTGCTCGATAACAAAGCGATCAAAGGGTTTGTCCTTATTAAAACTGTATACCACATAATCTCGATAACGGCTGGCATTAGGAAAAGGGTTGTTCCGGCCTCCACCAATAGTATCGGCATAACGAGCAACATCGAGCCAATGTCGACCCCATCTTTCTCCAAACCTTTCTGAGCCGAGTAATTCATCAACCACTTTTGGAAACGCATTCGGAGAGCGATCAGAAATAAAATCATTAATTTGATCTGGGCTTGGAGGTAATCCGATGAGGTCAAAATAAATCCTTCTTAATAAAGTATATTTATCCGCATACCGCGAGGGGGTTAATTTTTTTGACTCCAAATTTGCCAAAACAAAATAATCGATTGAATCTTCGGCCCATCCCGCCATCTTAACTTTGGGAAATGGCTGAGATTGAACCGGTTTAAAAGCCCAATAGTCCCGTACATCTGCTAGCTCCTTTAAGGAAATAGGGTTTTGCTTTTTTTTCATTCCCATCTCATTTTCCCTAGGGTCAATCGCTCCTTCCAAAATCCATTTTTGGAGATTCTTAATCGCTTCTTTAGACAACTTGCCATCTGGCGGCATTCGCAGGTCGTTACTCTCGTAACTTATCGCCTTAAATAATAAACTTTGACCAGGTTTTTTGGGTACTATTACCGTTCCGCTGTCTCCCCCTTGAATCCAACCCGCCCGCGTGTCGAGATATAGATTTGCTTTCACTTTTTTGGCTTTTTCCGAATGACACTCGTAACAATTCTCTACCAAAATGGGTCGAATCTTCTTTTCAAAAAACGCAACTTTCTTGGCATCTACCCCCAAACTTAAATGGGCGAGTTGTAATATCCAAAAGAGGACAAATGTTCGGAAAATTACATTCATGACAAAGTCATACTTAAACCATTAAAAACAACTATTTAAGTCAAATTTACACCCACGATTTAGCTAATTTTCTTTTAATGGTCTTTGATTCTTTTAGTTAAAGTGGGGGTGCGTTCCAGTCCGGAATACCGCCATTCTCTAACTGCTTGGCATGAAGTATATGGTAGGGCTGGGTTGGAGACATGGGAACTTCCTCATTCACCATAAGGGGGCGGGTTTCCTTCCAAAACTTTTCGTAGGCTAAACGCATCGACTGAACTACTTTGGGATTTTTGTCTGCAATATCCAAAAGTTGCGAAGGATCTTTCTTCATATCGTAGAGCTTGTTCTCCACTAGGCGAAAACGCTCGTTCCTAACTGCAAAACGCTTCCACATATGATCAGTCGGTTCGGAACCGGTTTTCCAACGGGCACCCTGCGTAAAAAGATAGCGGTCCTTCCACTTGGCTTGTGGATTTTTGATTAGCGGCAGGAGGCTCCGTCCCTCGACTTGCCCCTTGGGTAACTGGTCAATTCCCACAATATCAGCAAGTGTGGGTAAAAGATCAATATGAGCGGAAATCCTTTCAACCGCTTGGTCGGCTGCGAATTTGCCTGGCCAACGAACAAAAAATGGCACGCGAACCCCACCTTCATCAGCCGAACTTTTTGCACCCTTCATCCCCGCATTGAAACCTTCCATAGGCTTGCCGTCCTTGGACATACCAAGCTTGGAGCCCTCTCGTACCATTCCGCCAACTGAGCCATTATCAGACATAAAAATAAGGATTGTGTCCTTGGCGAGGTTCCATTCGTCGAGCTTGCTCATAAGCCGCCCCATATTCTGATCGATGTTTTCTATCATTCCATAGAATCCGGCATCTCTTTCGGAGAAACCAAGATCAGTAAATCGTTTTGCATTTTGGGGCGGAGCAATAAAAGGGCCATGCGGAGCATTCGTCGTGATATAGGCAAAAAAGGGTTTCCCTTGGTCTTTCATTTTTTTCATCCATCCCATTCCAGCGGTGAAAAATAAGTCGGTGCAATAGCCCTTAGTCCTTACAAAGGAACCATTGTGACGAATGGTTGGATTAAAATATTGATTACCCGGAACATCAGCACATGAGCAATTAAATTTCTGTCCAATTCCACCTGCTCCATGGATAAAGGCTTCGTCAAAACCGCGCTTATGTGGTTGGTAGGGCTCCTCGTCCCCTAAATGCCACTTGCCAAATATCCCAGAAACATAGCCCGCCTTCGATAACACCTGAGGAAGGGTCACCGTGCTTAATGCCATCCTTTCCCTTTCTAAAATGGTGTGAGTAATTCCATTTTTCATGGGGTGACGGCCCGACATAAGGGCGGCTCGGGTGGGCGAGCAGGTGGGACTGACCAAGAACCTTTCAAAGCGGGTGCTTTGCCCGTGTAGCTTATCAAGATTAGGTGTCTGGATCCAAGGATTGCCGTGCTTTCCTATCGGTCCATAACCTTGATCATCGGTTATCATGAGTACGATATTGGGCCTGACTCCAAAGGGTAGCTCCTTGGATATTAAGATTTTGTTTACCGTAAAAATAGAGAGTATTAGGGAGAGGAATAAAGTTACTTTCATGATTGATGGTTTGGTTTTAAATTGGGGCTTGAGAGAACATCCCAAGTCTTACCTTCGGAATGCACAAGCTTTAAAAAGCAAGCTTGCGATTTGACGATTTGAAGGGTTTCGGACTAGATTGATTGTAAATGCCATTATTTAAGCATATTTTCTGCCTTCTACTTATTGTTTCTTTTATGGAAGCCCGCACATTCACGAGTGCAGATGGGGTTCGTAAAATCGTGGCTTCCATTACAGCCTATGATAAAAAATCAGAGGTCGTAAGTATTATTCGGAAAGATGGAAAATCTTTTAATAGCAAGCTTTCTTCTTTTAGCGTTGAAGATCAGGCCTATACTTTAAAATGGCATGAGGGAGCGACTGAAAACTATCTTTATGTCGGTAAGGAATACCCCGGACATCTTCAAATGTTCCTACAAATTTTAAATTCAGGCGGAGTGGGGTATGGCCAAACGGTCTTATATCAGCCCGGACTTCCTCCGGTTGCGATAGGAAACGGGCCTACCCCTTTTCTTGCTTGGGTGGACGGCTATGACAAACTAGGCCGGGCGTATAGTAGGTTTAATGCAACGAGAGTAAATTTTGATCTAATCGAAAACAACTGGCGGGCAAGTATATCCTTTCAGGCAAGTCGATCCGTTACCCAAAATACGGGAACTGTGCTTATCCCCTCAGGAAATTTATACGGCATGCCTAGCGTCGGGGGACCCATTCTTTACCAGCAACCACAAAGAATTGTGGTCCTAGGCAAAAACCAAAATCCAAACTCACTGATCGTTTTACCCCGAGGTCCGGCTCCGGTGTTCGTCAATCCTTACACTGGAGGAATGAACATGAATGGAGTTGGAGTGACAGGTGGAGGATACTCGGGGATTACTCACACTCATTCCCGAGGAATGGGAATCTCGATCCGAATAAATCGGTAACTTGGTTTCTTATAATTCAGTGCGAACTTTAAAACCCCACTGAAATTAACTTCAGATGGGAACATCGACTGTTTTCCAAAGACAATACCCCTCATTTAGAATTTTCAATTGAATGTGTTTTGACAGTTGAAAGATAATAGGTCGTTGCCCTTAATAGATTCTATCAGATTACAGTGATTTCACTTCCAATAGAGTGCGAAAAATAAAGCAATAAATCCAACGGGTACCCAAACTTTCATCAAAAAACTTGTATTAAAAAATGAATTTTATGAAGAACAGAATCTCTAAAGTGTTTAAGGGCCCAAGCTTATCTTTCGTTTGGCTCCTCGCATTTTTCTACTCAATCTCCCTTCACTCGGAAGAGGAAGACTTTCGAAAATACGCCATGTTTGCGTCCAACGCAGAAAGGCCTGAATCTACCAACCCAATCCCCTCCAGGCTACCCTTTACGTTACAGGCGAATGCCCGCATTGCACTCTTAGGAAACACCCTTTTTGATCGAATGCGAAATTTTGGCCATTTCGAGGCAATCCTACAAAAAGCGCATCCCGATCTAAATTTGGTAGTCAGGAATTTGGCTTGGTCAGCGGATGAGATTGACCTGCAACCAAGGCCCGCCAATTTTGCCGATACTGAACAACACCTTACTGCAATGAAGGCAGACATTATTATCGCTGCTTTTGGGTTCAACGAATCGTTTGGTGGAATAAAAGAACTTTCCTCTTTTGAAACTCGCCTGGCAAATTATTTGTTAAATTTAGGGTCAAAATCGTACAATGGGAAATCCGCACCACTTCTGGTGCTGGTCTCGCCAATCGCAAACGAAAATGTCAACGGTGTTTCCGCAGCCAACCTGAATAATGAGAACATTAAGGCTTACTGTAAGTCCATGAAAAAAGTTGCGGACAAACAAAAAGTCGGCTTCGTCAATGTGTTTGATGGAACTGCTGCAGAAATGCTCCTGAAAAAAAACGACCTAACCATAAATGGAGCACATTTAAATGCCCTCGGATATTCTAAGTTTGCAAAAATTTTATTCGAAGGAGTTTTTCAAAAAGAGGCTCCCTCTGTAGATAAGGATATACGCGCCGCGGTGATTGAAAAAAACAGACAACATTTTTATCGATACCGCCCACTCAACACATTTTATTACACCGGTGGAAGAAAAGGGAGTTATGGGTACCTCGATTTTCTGCCCGCTATGAGAAATTTTGATCTGATGACCGAGAATAGGGATCGGCAAATTCACCGCCTTGCCCAAGGCAAAAAGCCTTCCCCCATCATCAATGATTCTAATGTCCCTCCCTTGCCCATCACCAAGGAGAGTAGGGGTGCTAACAAATGGATGTCACCCGAGGAGGAAAAAGCGGCTTTTAAGGTTGATCCCAGATTCGAGGTATCTCTTTTTGCAAGTGAAGAGCAATTTCCTGACATTGCCTGTCCTATTCAAATGAGATGGGACGGAAAAGGTAGAATGTGGGTATCCTGTTCAACCACTTACCCTCATGTCTATCCGGGACAGGCTCCAAATGACAAGATAGTAATCCTGGAAGATTTAGACAAAGACGGAAAAGCCGATCAATGTTCAGTCTGGGCAGAAGGTTTGAATGTTCCTCTGTCATTCGAATTTGGGAATGGGGGAGTCTATGTCTCAGAGGAACCGCACATGACTTTTCTTAAGGATACCAACGGAGATGGAAAAGCGGACTTCCGAGAAATCCCCCTCACTGGATTTGGGTGTGAAGATTCTCACCATGCACTTCATGACTTTGTCTGGACTCCGGACGGGGACCTAATTTTCCGGGAATCTATTTTTCACCACACTCAGGTGGAAACCCCCTACGGCCCAGTTAGACAACAAAATAGCGGCTGGTTCGCCTGGGAACCCAAGCTACACAGACTCACTGCTTTTGGAACTCACCCCAGTACAAATCCATGGGGGGTTACCTTTGATGACTGGGGCCAGCATGTTGCCAGTTACCCAATTTTTGCCTCTGCCCATCATGCACTCGACCCTCCTTACCCAAAACAACACCCAAAGCCTAGTGGGATGCAGGCTTATTCAGGAGTATGCGGACAGGAATTTATTGACTTTCCAAACTGGCCAAAAGAATTACAGGGGATGATGGTTAAAGTCCGCTATAAATCAACCAACCGGGTGGAGCTATTAAAGTGGAAAGAATACGAATACGGATACGAAGAAGAGTATGTTTCAGATATTATATTTTCCTCTAATCTCAGCTTTATTCCAGTTGATCTAAGATACGGCCCAAGAGGTGCGATGTATGTCTGCGATTGGTACAACCCGGTAAAGGGACATGCCCAGTATTCTCTCCGAGATGAAAGGAGAGATCGAAAGTCCGGTCGCATCTGGCGTATCCTGCCAAAGGGAGCAAAAGAGGTAAATCCACCGAAAATTACTGGTGCTACTCTTCCTCAATTGCTCAATCTGCTTAAACGACCAGAATATCGCTACCGTTACTGGGCTAAAAGGGAGATTCGAGAGATGGAACCAATTCTAGTTAAAAAAGCACTCGACCAATGGGTCAAGAAACTCGATACCAATGATCCACGTTTCAGGCATCATCAAGTCGAGGCATTGTGGACTTACCGGAATGTGGAGCAATCTAATATAAAACTCCTTGCGGAATTGCTTCAATGTGAAAACCACAACGCTCGGGCAGCAGCCACACGACAACTTAGACATTGGCATTCATTGACCAATAGGGGAGATGATTTATTACTAAAAGCGGCTCGAGATAAAAATGGGCTTGTAAGATTAGAAGCAGCAATTGCTTGCAGTTATATCGGTACCAAAAGTGCGTTTGAAGCACTGAAAGTTGTAAGCAGTAAACCCAATGATAAACACTTAAGCTACGCCATTAAAACTTCCCTTGGTTCAGCACCCATGAAAAAATTTTGGGATTCGGAAGAATTGGAAGAAAAACAACCACTCCTTTATGCTTTTTTAAACAGACAAAAAAATGTTTATAAAAAAGCGGAACAAACAAAAGAAGATAACAAATTTGACCGACAAAAAAATCTAGTTAAAGTCAAAGTTTCCTGCATGAAGGAAAGAATGCTTTATTCCGTTGAACTTATGGAAAAGACAAACCTTGGAGAATATAAGAGGTCCTTGAAGGGAGATATATATGCAAAAAGAAATCAACCGATACGAATTGAATTCAGAAATCCTGATGCCACGCCACATAACTTTGTTCTTGTTAAACCAAATTCTGTAGAAGAGGTTGGTCTTGCTGCGAACAATATGGCAAAGGATCCAATTGCAGCTCAAAGCGGACAGTTTATTCCGAAATCCAACAAGATAATTGTACATACTAAAATGCTCAAGCAAGGAGAAAGTGAAATACTTCGCTTTAATGCACCTAAAAAAACTGGGAATTATCCTTTCCTTTGTAGTTTTCCTGGACACTGGACAATTATGAAAGGTAATCTTATCGTAAAATAAACAATAATTATACGCTTAATTAAAAATGAAGATTTTAATAATTAATCTTTTTCTGAGTTTTTCTACTCTGCTGCTGTTAGATGGAAAGACAAATTTTGTTCTTGTCATGACAGACGATCAAGGGTGGGGACAAACTGGCTATTACAATCACCCTGTGCTGAAGACGCCCAATTTAGATAAAATGGCCTCGTGCGGATTACGATTGGATCGATTCTATGCAGGAGGTCCAGTATGTTCGCCAACACGGGCTACCGTATTAACCGGCAGAACCCATGATCGAACCGGAGTGTTTGATCACGGCTATGCATTAAGAACACAGGAAAAAACACTTCCGCAAGCACTACTTAAAGCGGGATATTCCACTGGACATTTCGGAAAATGGCACCTTTCTGGACTACGAGGAGCGGGTGTTCCAATACTAAAGACAGACCCTCATGGGCCCCACGTATTTGGTTTTGAGAGATGGCTCTCAGTTACCAATTTTTTTGACCTCAACCCAATTATGAGTCGCCAAGGAAAAATCGAAGAGTTCAAGGGAGATTCCTCCGAAATCATAGTTGAGGAAGCCCTTAAGTTCATGGAGCAGGAAGCAAAAAAGGAAAAACCATTCTTCTGTGTCATTTGGTATGGTACTCCACATAGCCCTTGGATGGCACTCGAAGAAGATAGGAAAGAATTTAAAGAGCTAGATAAAAATTCTCAGGATCACTATGCGGAACTTAAAGCGATGGATCGAAGCATAGGGACTCTTCGCAAAGGACTTAAAGATATGGAAGTCGATCGAAATACACTAGTCTGGTTTACCAGTGATAACGGGGGACTACCCAAAATAAACCCGTCCACCACGGGTGGATTGAGAGATTATAAAGGTAGTCTGTATGAAGGTGGGATTCGGGTTCCATCAATAATAGAGTGGCCCAGCAAAATAAAGACGGGCCGAATCAGCAAATATCCTTCTGGTTCAGTAGACATATTTCCCACAATAGCAGACATTGCCGGTATCCAAGAATCTGCTATGCTCAATCCTATGGATGGCGTAAGCCTTACTCCGCTTTTCAGCTCGAAGATTTCAAAAAGGGAAAAACCCTTAGTTTTCAGCAGTCGTGGACGAATGGCAATAATTGACAACGATTGGAAAATGATTTCTCAACCAAAAGATATCGGAAGAAAAATAGAACTGTATAACCTGTTAACCGACTCGACAGAATCTACCAATGAATTTCGACCCAAACACCCTCAAGTAATTCATTTACGAAAAATCCTTGTGGAATCTCGCAAATCCATTGAAAAAAGTGTTAATGGAAAAGACTACCCAAGTGGATCAGTTCTTCCACAACCACCGAGAATTTTCTGGACTGAACTTCCAGAATATAAAAAATATTTGCGGAAATGGAAAGACCGACCCGAATATAAATCAATACTTAAGAAATTTTAATTAAATTTAAATAAATCAATAAAAAGTATTTTCACAATCCTTGTTTTTGGGCTTATTTATCCCTTTCGGCCAAAAGACCTAATATTGTGCTGACCATGGCAGATGACTTGAGGTTTTCTGAATTAGGGTGCTATGGCTCCGAAATAGAGATCCCAAACTTAGATCATTTAGCAAAAGAGGACCTTATGTTTGGCTTTCAAGTGAATACATAACCTGCAGTATGAATTCCCTGTGATCGCCTGGCAGGCTTTCGGAAACTCTTTTAAATTCATTCACTCGAGTGGGGGTAATCTGTAATCTCTCTGTGCCAATGGATTGCTTAACCGTTCGACCCGGCTTGGATATTCCATGATCAATATTGACAAATCTTGAGGGTGCTTTTTTGGAATACAGTAATGCTACTTCATTCATTAAAAGGTCAAAGATAACCTCGAATGCAAATATTGAATTATCTTCGTCAAACCAAATTGTAACCGAAATCGAGCCATCTGTATATTTCACTCTATCTTCCTCCGAAGTAAGGGAATGATTTGGTAATTTCTCTAACATCTTCTGCTGAATAAGGATTGAATTTTTTCTTAATCAATATTTTCTATTTTCTATTGATGAAGGACACTGAGAAGAATGCGAATATAAAATGTACCGAAAACTCATGCAAATTTAAGCAAACTTGCAAGTGGAACAACCGTTGTATGCAGGAAGGACTAAATCTTAGTATTAACAGTAAGAAAACTGCGATGCAGGCAGTAAAACCGAAGCAGAAGCCTAAGAAATAAGCTATTGATTCTCTCGCCTAATTGAAACCGGTTGGTCTAGAATTTCCCTTAGCACAAAGGCACTTTTTAAGGATGCTTTTGAAGAAAGTTGTTTCTTGTAGGTGATTCGCTTTCTCGATTCAACCTTACTCTCAGTAGAATCCCAAATAGAACCTGAAATGGAATCGTTCAGGGTAGAGTCAATAATTGACTCTATTTCAGGAGAAGCAGAAATAACAGGAAGTGGTGGTTTTTCAACTTCAGTAATTTTGAGAGAAGGTGCAGTTGGAAGGGGTGGGGCGGTCTCCGTTTTCTCTTCGGGTTGCTTTGTAACTTTTTGCCAAGCATCCTTGAGGGCATCTTCAAGTGAAGTATCTGAATCAATTTTCTTTTCAACCGAATCGTCAGGTTCTTTTTTCTTAAAAATCTTACCGATCAACGATGCCAAGATTAACCCTACGATAAATAGGGTATCTAGGTTAATATCAGGCATATTTTAGGAATTAGTCTGTATCCTTAGAAATACTCGATCGCATGTCAGTATCAGCTTCCACATTTCGTAATCGATAGTAATCCATAACCCCTAAATTACCACTACGAAAAGCTTCCGCCATTGCTAACGGTATTTGAGCTTCCGCTTCCACAAGTTTTGCCTGCATCTCCTGGACTTTTGCCACATTTTCTTGCTCTAATGCCACAGCAGCCGCCCGACGGATTTCAGCATGTGCTTGGGCTACCTCTTTATCTGCGGCAGCTTGCGAGGAACGAAGTGCAGCTCCTCGGTTTTCCCCGAGATCCACATCTGCAATATCAATTGATAATATCTCGAAAGCAGTACCTTGATCTAAGCCTCGATCCAGTACTTTTTCTGTAATAGAGTTTGGATTCTCCAAAACTACTTTATAATTTTCAGAAGAACCTATTGTGGATACAATACTCTCGCCAACCCTAGCAATAACAGTCTCCTCCTGCGCACTCCCAACATAACGATCTAAATTACTTCGAACGGTTACTCGAGCTCTCACTTTTACTTGAATGCCATCCTTCGCTACGCCATCAATAGTATCTCTACCTTCGATCACACAATCAATTACCTTGGGGTTAATTGAAGTTCTGACAGCCTCCAAGACCGATTTCGAAGTTCCCCTGGTTGCCAAATCAATTGCGCAGGCACGATCCCAATTTAAAGTGATATTTGCCTTCGATGCCGCAATAATCGACTGAACAGTTTGAACCACATTTCCCTCTGCTAAGTAGTGGGCTTCAAGTTGATCCGTAGTAAGGGGAAGACTTGCCTTAACCGCGGTTACTCTTGCATCGACAATTAACCCAACAGGTACACCCCTTAGGCGCATTGCAAGCAGGGTTGTAAACCCAACTGGAGCTTTTGCAAGAAGTGCCTTCAGCCAGGTACTGAAAAAGGAAATCATTATCAGTGCTATTACAAGACCGCCAATTAGAGCGATTCCGATTCCTATCCATATAATCATGTCTGCCATAATATTATTTGTGTTAAATTAGTTATTTTGTGAGTGAATTTGAAAGTGAGTTGAATACTAGTTAATAAATCGTTTGATTCGAATGCGAAAGTCATCTCTTCCGGTTACAACAATTGATGTTCCTTTCGGTAAAAAACCGTCTTCGCAAAAGGCATCATAATTTTTCTGATTGAGCAAAGTTATTCCTTCCGGTTTGTGTTCTGTTAAAGTTTTTCCTTTTTGTCCAATTATCTCCTCTCCTGGTAATTCCTTATTGCTAATTCCATCAGTAGAACCGGAAAGAAAAAGGTTTTTACCCAGCCTACTTTTGGAAAGCCATTTAAATTCTATAAATACGATCAATAAACCGCCAAATGCCCCTAATATGAAGGTTAGCGTAGGTGCCAGCAAGCCACCGTATTCCAAATATGCGAAGTAAGATGCTAACCCGACGCAAAATGCTCCTGCAAGTCCCAAAATTCCTCCCGGCAAAAAACCTTCTACTAAAATTAATATGTATCCAAATAACAGAGCTGTAAGAATAGATTCCATCAGTTAATTTTTGTCACCGTTAATTCATAATCATTAAAACCGGTTACTTCTACAGAAGCACCCCTTTCGATCTTCCCTAGACTAGATCTTGCATCGTAACGAACTCCGCCAATCTCAACTTGTCCAGTTGGGAAAAGTTCGGAAACTGAACAGCCCCTACTCCCATTTTTAATTTTTTCTTTACTGTCTATTGAATTTGTTTTGGACCCACTCAAATTCCCCACAGTCTCCGCTAATATTAATTGATTCCATATCGAGGTATGCGGCAGAATTCGGGAAAGGAGTAGACCTAAACCGAGCGCAATCGCAATTGCCAGAAAAAGATCCAAGAGTGGTTGTCGAAATAATTCAATGTTCCAAGAAAAGTCAGAGTTGGGCCAAATGTCGACCATCGCCCATAAAATTGACCCGAAGATCATAAAGGTGCCTAAAACAGCGGGGAAAATTAACCCAGGAAACAAAAAGAGTTCTATCACGACCAAAGATACTCCAATAAGAAAAAATATTATTTCTTCTTGTCCCGCTAGGCCTGAGACATATTTGGAGCCAAAGAAAATCAGTACAAAAATAATTCCAGCAACCCCAAAAAACCCGAAACCGGGTGTCTTGAATTCTATAAATAAACCCAGTAAACCAATTCCTATTATAATGGGTCCAACCGAATTAAGCCATAAGCCTACATTCTCTGCCCAATTGATTTCCATTTTAATTAAGCGGTATTTTCCCTCGCCCCATTTTTCATCTAATAATTTATCAATGCTTTCATAAATTCCGGTCCCCAAAAGAGGTTGTAGTGGGTCGCCGTATCCCTTAATTGCTTCTTCTGCAGTCAATGTTAGAAGCTCCCCCTCTTTTTGAATCACAGAACCATCGGCAGCAAGTGGACGCTCACCTTCAATCAAAAGAGTTTCGTTCGAGTCCATCATCGAGGCCATGACTCGTGACCGATACCTATATTTTCCAGTGTAACTTCGAATTTTTGCTTTCAAATACGAATTTAATTTCCTCTTCATGGATGAATCGATATCAGCTCCTCCTCCACTCACGGCTTCTGCAGCACCGATCTGGGCAAAGGGGGCAAAGGCAATTTCATTGGTAGCAATTGCAATGTAAGCTCCTGCAGAAATTGCTTCCCTGTTAACATAAGTAATGATTGGGCCATCAAATCGATCAAACGATTCAATGATCTCCTGCATAATTTCAAGAGTAACCCCGAGTTCGCCGCCCGGAGTGTCCATATCAATCACTACAATATCTGCATTTGCTTTAATCGCGTTTTTAAGCCCTCTTCTCAAAATATCTAATATTGGAGATCCGATTTGATCCCGAATGGGAATTTGAAAAGCAATCTTTTCAGAAGTAAGGGTGCTAGAATTTGTTTCTAACCATTCAGGTTGGCTTTCTTCTGAGTCCACCCCAAGCAAACATGAGAATGTGATCGCAAAACAACAAAAGGTAATTAATTTTCGGTATGTAAGCATGGAATTATTCTAAAGTTTAAAAAGCTTATGCTGTTTACACAAATATATTGCACTAAGTTCAAAGAACGGGCAATTGATATCTTATGGAAAGTGTTATTTACCAAAACCAAGAAATTAAGCGATGGGATGTGGGCCCATCTACTTTTCTTGCCTTACCTGAAAAGGGAGCACGTCTTTTAAACTGGCACATTAATATGAGCGATGGTTCCGTTCGCGATATTATCCATTGGCCAGAAGAGAATAATTCAACAAACTTTGAACAAACCCACGGAGGAATCCCCATTCTATTTCCCTTTGCAGGAAAATGTTATGATGCCGGTAATGAAGATCATTGGAGGTCTGGGCAAAACTCACTCCCCATGCCCATGCATGGCTTTGCTCGTAGCTCAGATTTTCGAGTTCGTTCGATGGATCAACACGGATTTGAAGTTGAGCTTAAACCGTCCGATGCAACAAGAGAATGCTATCCTTTTGATTTCACTTTCACGGTGATTTATCATTTTCTTGAATTATCTCTGCAAATTAGCCTTGTTCTAGAAAATGAAGGTCGTGAACCAATTCCATGGTCTGCCGGGTTACATCCATATTTTCAAATACCTTGGCGCAAAGATTTACGACTGGAAGATCATCAAGTTCAAATTGATGCAAAACAAGTCTTTCAATACCAAACCGGAGGAACAATGAAGAAAATTCCCGTATCCAAAGAAATTTCTAGTATGGAAGATCCCAATTTGATTAATCGAGTTCATTACGAATTAAAAAAACCGGTGGCGGAAATATCTCTCCTCAATCAAGAAGAACCCATTAAAATCTCCGAAGTTGGCGGTGCAGAAAGTGGCTCACGACTTACCTTTGTTACATGGACTAAAGAGAAAGCTCCTTATTATTGCGTTGAACCATGGATGTCTCCTCCCAATTCCCCAGAAAATAAAACAGTTCGTCATGTTCCCCCTGGAGGAAGAGATGAATTTACAATCGAAATTGAATTAGCCTAGAAGCGGTGAAAACGATTAATTTTGGGTAGCAGATAATACCCCGTCCCACAGTTTTATTCTGGCCTCTAAACTTGATTCGACTTCAAGGATTACCTCCTTTTCTTTTTGTTCGCTTTCTGTACATAAATCATCAAGTAATCGGAGTGCCATTGGCCCGTGATGTTCCCCATCTAAGTGGGCATGCCTTTCAAGATAATAATGAAACACTGGCGCTTCTTCTGCGGATATATTTGTCTTCTCAAGTATGCGCTTAAACATTATTGGCACAATACTCTCTCGACCGATCGCGAAAGAAGCTCCTATTTCATGCCCCTTTCCTCGATTTATTAAATCAAAAGTGTAACCCATAAATTCCCTGGATGGTTCAGGTACAAGATTAAAATTTAACGCTTTTTCAATTCCATCCGAACGGACTTGGTCGAGAAAAGAATCGATAATATTTGTGGAGGCTCCCACTTCTTTCATCGCCTCTAAGTAAATTTCAAAATGACTACTGTAGGATTCTCCCTTACTACCATAAGATTGATCAGACTCCTCTTCCATCACGATTTCGTTAATAAAGCGAACCACATTACCATTCGGGTTAGGAATCCAAGGAGAACCATGCGGTACATAAATCTCCTGAAGTTTTTTCAACAGGGACATAAAATCCCAAACCGCAAATACATGGTGCTCCATAAACAACTTTAACTCAGAAAGTGTGTTCAAATTAGTAAACACTTGATGGGATTCTAGCTTTTTAGAAAGGGGGTCAACGGTAGTAAGATTCATAGGTAGAATTTTATTCAATAAATTAAATTATTCAAAGTAAGAATTTCTAAAAACTGGCGCTCCCGCTGGGAGTCGAACCCAGATCTTCGGTTCCGGAGAGTGCGAATTTCATAATGTAATATCAGCAAATAAACTACTAAAGATCAATAACTTAAGGTATTCAAACATGAAATCGGTCAAATACTTTCCGCAGATTTTCCGCAAAAACTGATTACGCGAACAAAGAAATCCAAAAAATTTAAAAGTTTCAATATGTGCACAATTTCAGTAGTTTAAGTTAATTGTAATTTATGTCATTAAATATTGATATTCAACTGTTTAATATTGAGTAAAATCTTAAATTAAGATCATTTTATCGTTGACTTTTTCCCCGTTTTGACATGATATGAACTGTGTTCGTTTTCAATTATCAATTCAAGAAATCGATTTAAAAAAACACCAACAAAGAAATAAATAATGAAAAAGAAACAAGACAGAATAGCCTTCGATATGGACGACAATCATCGAACAAGACTTTGTTTTTAAGCCCATTCTCGCAAGTCTTGGGTCGAAAATCATTAAAGATATCTGCACGGAGGATTTGCCCAACTTTTGGCAAAGCAAGAAAAGCGACCAAACACGACTCAATCACTTCAAAAAGATAAAGTCGTTCTTCTCTTGGTGCCTGCTCTAGGATTATCATTTCAAGGATATTCTTGCATTGGAAAAGACGCCAAAAGTAAAAAGGCATGCTCTTTTCCACAGGTCTTAAGCGAAAAGACTCTTAGAAGTATCTTCACGTCCGAAATATCGAACCCTTAAACCATTTGTCGCGTTATGCCTTTTTGCTGGTTTGAGAGCAGGAGAAATTCATGGCGGATGGAATAAAGAAGACTCACTTAAATGGGAAGACTTCACACTCGTACCCGATGGGAAAGAAAAACCATTCTTGAGCCTTCCATTTGTTGGAAAAATGAAATCGAGCCGCAATGTCGACTTACCACCCATTCTTGCTGGAACCCTCCTTAAAGCAAAGGAAGGCAATTTGGATGACGTTCCGAGCAAGAATGGCGTTAATCTCTGGAAGAAATTGAGAAAAGAAAGTGGTTTGTCCAGCATCAAACAAAATACTTTACGACATACAGCAATACGTTTCTTCTATAGACACAATCCATTTACAAATGAAGAGACGCTTGACGAAAGTTTAATGACCAAACAATTCGGGAATAGCGAAGAAGTTAGAGATCGTCACTACAAGAATGTAAAAGGGTTAACAATTACAGATGCAAAGAAGTATTGGAATAAATTAACCGCTCTAAAGTAAACATTTCATGTGTATAATTAATTGTGATTTTCGCAGATACAAGTTTTCCAAAGACAATAATCCCATTCCGTGGATATGATCCATTAATTAAGAAATTACTTAGGTTCGAGTTCAAGACAGAAGCCCGGTTTTCAGAGAAAAGAGACGGTTCTTTTAATTTTAAGCATTCGTTCAATAAATGGCTTGCTCAGAAATATTCCTTTAGGACGACAAGTCTAGTAATCAGCGAAGAATATCAATGCATTACTATTGATTGGGATCTCTGCGATGGAGTTCACTTAGCAACTCAATCAATGAATCCTCAAACAAGAGAATTAGAGGATGATGATCCGAGAGTTCTGTACCTTGTCTTCCTTTACAGGAAAAAATGTGAGTACAAAAATGCCAAT
>ENA-OQVM01000232-OQVM01000232.1-marine-metagenome-genome-assembly--contig:-NODE-232-length-93479-cov-6.680564_pt1 | contig 93479 bp, 79 predicted proteins | sample MGYA00237776_ERZ505498 | MGnify/ENA primary metagenome ERZ505498 (study PRJEB26159, sample SAMN06265151) | marine metagenome | isolation source: Helgoland LTER site | place: Germany:Helgoland, sampling... | reverse complement strand
AACGAGTGGGCCGAAGTTGAAAACGCCGCCAAGGTATTCTGGGAAGAAGTGGCGCAAGAGGGCGAAGTGCACCAGAAGGTCGTCAACATCTTCAAAGAGTACAACGCCGTCATCAATCAGGCCGGCGCCCCTTACAATTTCGAGTAACACACCACAAAAAACAATCGACCATCCCGCAATGTCTGCGGGATGGTCCCAACGCACGCAAGGACACAACTCATGGCAGGCAATCTCACGTTTGAGGCACTCGAAGCAGCCGTCAAGGATGGCACGATCGACACTGTTCTGGCCTGCTTTCCTGATATGCAGGGCCGTTTGATGGGGAAACGCTTTCACGGCGTGAATTTTATCGAGACCTCGTTCAGAGAAACACATTGCTGCAATTACCTGCTGGCCACCGACCTGGAGATGGCCACACCTGACGGCTATGCAGCAAGTAGTTGGGAACAGGGCTATGGCGACTACGTCATGGCGCCTGATCTGACCACAATCCGCGTCTTGCCGTGGCTTGAAGGGACAGCGATGGTCCTGTGCGATATCCTTGATCATCACACGCATGAACCGGTGCCCCACGCCCCGCGTCAGGTGCTGAAGACGCAAATTACGCGACTAAAAGAACTTGGCTTTGATGCGATGATGGCCACCGAGTTAGAGTTCTTTTTGTTCGAAGGGTCTTTTGATGATATCCGCAAGAACGGCTACCGTGATTTAACCCCGATCAGCGGCTACAACGAAGACTACAACATCCTGCAGACCACCAAGGAAGAAGGCGTTATGCGCCCGATCCGAAATCATTTGTTTGCCGCTGGCCTGCCGATTGAAAACTCAAAGGGCGAGGCCGAAACTGGCCAGGAAGAGTTGAATATCCGCTATGCGGACGCCCTTGATTGTGCCGATCACCATACGATTGCGAAAAATGCGATCAAGGAAATAGCCTGGCAGCAGGGCCATGCCGCGACATTCTTGCCCAAGTGGGACCATAAGAAAGTGGGCAGCTCGTCCCATGTACATCAGTCGCTCTGGAAAGATGGTGCGCCTGCGTTCCATGACCCAAGTGCCGAGCTGGGCATGTCCGATCTGATGAAGCACTACATGGCCGGCTTGATCGCCTATGCGCCAGATTATACCTTCTTTTTGGCCCCTTACATCAACAGCTACAAACGCTTTGCCAAAGGCACATTTGCCCCCACAAAAACGGTCTGGTCAGTAGACAACCGCACCGCTGGTTTCCGTTTGTGTGGTGACGGCACCAAAGGGATCCGTGCTGAATGCAGGATCGGGGGGTCCGACCTAAATCCTTATCTGGCGCAGGCTGCAATGCTGGCTGCGGGCATCAAAGGGATCGAGGACAATATGGAATTGGCCCCGCCTACCCGCGGTGATGTCTATGAGGACGCCAAAGCGCAAGACATCCCACAAACACTGCGCGCTGCAACCGAAACGTTGCGCAACTCGGTCATGCTTCGTGCGGCGATGGGCGACGATGTTATCGATCACTACACCCGTAATGCCGAATGGGAACAAGAAGAATTTGACCGCGTTGTGACCGATTGGGAAATCGCGCGTGGCTTTGAAAGGGCTTAAGAATGATCCGCTGTGTGTCCCCTATTGATGGGTCTATTTATGCAGAACGCCCTGTGCTTTCTACCGAGGCAGCAGAGGCTGCCGTAGCGCGTGCGAATGCCGCCCAAACCGCATGGGCCGCGCGCCCCTTGCAAGAGCGGATCGCGCTGGTGCAGGCGGGTGTTGCGCATATCGGTGCGATGAACGATGAAATTGTGCCTGAACTGGCGCATCAGATGGGGCGCCCTATCCGCTACGGTGGCGAATTCGGGGGCTTCAACGAGCGCGCAAGCTATATGGCCGAAATCGCGCAGGACGCTTTGGCCGATATTGTGATCGAGGATAGCGATGCTTTCCGCCGCGTGATCAAACGCGTCCCACATGGCGTTGTGCTGGTCGTGGCCCCTTGGAATTACCCCTATATGACCGCAATCAACACAGTTGCACCGGCCCTGATCGCAGGCAACGCTGTAATGCTGAAACATGCCAGCCAAACACCTTTGGTGGGCGAGCGGTTGGCGCAGGCGTTTCATGCGGCGGGCGTGCCGGAAGACGTGTTCCAGAATGTGTTTCTGGACCACCAGACGACCTCTGACCTGATCGCCGCCAAGTTCTTTGGCTTTGTAAACTTCACAGGCTCTGTCGGGGGTGGTCAAGCCATTGAACGGGCCGCAGCAGGGACATTTACTGGCATCGGGCTGGAACTGGGCGGCAAAGACCCCGGATATGTCTGCGATGACGCGGATCTGGACGCCGCCGCCGAAACGCTGATTGACGGGGCAATGTTCAACGCTGGCCAGTGTTGCTGCGGGATTGAGCGGATTTATGTCGCCGAACAGCACTTTGATGCCTTTGTCGCAAAAGCCGTAGCGATTGTCAGCGGATATAAGCTAGGTAATCCGCTCGACCCCGAAACAACGCTGGGGCCTATGGCGCACAAGCGTTTCGCCAATGAGGTGCGCGCGCAGACCGCCGAGGCGATCGCGGATGGAGCCAAAGCCCATATCCCAACCTTTGCAGAAGATGACGGTGGCGCCTACCTGACCCCGCAAATTTTGACAAATGTGACCCATGATATGCGTGTGATGCGCGAGGAAAGCTTTGGTCCGGTCGTAGGCATCATGTCTGTGAAAGATGACGCAGAGGCGATCAGGCTGATGAATGACAGCGACTTTGGTTTGACGGCATCAGTCTGGACAGGGGATGTGACCCGCGCCGAGGCTATTGCCGACCAAATCGAGACTGGCACAGTTTTCATGAACCGTGCTGACTATCTTGACCCGGGCCTTTGCTGGACGGGATGCAAAAACACCGGACGGGGTGGAGGTCTGTCGCTGATAGGCTATCACAATCTGACCCGCCCAAAATCATATCACCTGAAGAAAGCCTGAGTTATGTCGCTGATTGCTAACTGGTCCTACCCGACCGCTATCCGTTTTGGTGCTGGCCGTATTTCCGAGATTGCAGACGCTTGCCACTCTGCCGGCATCAAGAAGCCTTTGCTGGTCACAGATCGCGGGTTGGCGGATATGGATATTACGCACAAGACCCTGGACCTGCTGGAGGCCGCGGGCCTCGGTCGCGCGATCTTTGCCGATGTGGATCCGAACCCCAACGAAAAGAACGCGGCTGCCGGCGTTCAGGTCTATAATGATGGCGGGCACGACGGAGTTGTGGCCTTTGGCGGCGGGTCCGGTCTTGATCTGGGAAAGCTGGTGGCTTTCCTTGCGGGGCAGTCGCGCCCTTTGTGGGATTTTGAAGATATCGGCGATTGGTGGACCCGCGCAGATGCGGATGCCATCGCCCCGATTGTCGCTGTCCCCACCACCGCTGGCACAGGGTCCGAGGTCGGGCGCGCGTCTGTGATCACCAATTCCGCGACGCAGGAAAAGAAGATCATCTTCCACCCCAAGTTTCTGCCAGCGGTCGTGATTTGCGACCCTGAACTGACGGTTGGTATGCCAAAGTCAATCACGGCGGGCACCGGCCTTGATGCCTTCGCCCATTGCGTCGAGGCGTTCTGCTCGCCGCATTACCATCCGATGTCGCAAGGCATTGCACTGGAAGGCATGCGTCTGGTGAAGGACTATCTGCCGCGCGCCTATGCCGACGGGACCGATCTAGAGGCAAGGGCGCATATGATGTCGGCTGCGGCAATGGGGGCCACAGCATTTCAAAAAGGTTTGGGGGCGATCCATGCGTTATCACACCCGATTGGCGCGATGTATCACACGCACCACGGCACAACGAATGCGGTCTGCATGCCCGCGGTGTTGCAGTTCAACAAACCCGCAATAAAAGACGTCATGGCACAGGCCGCCAACTATCTGGGGATCGCAGATGGTTTTGACGGGTTTTGCGCCCATGTTGACGAAATGAACGCATCACTGGGCATCCCGAAAACGCTGACGGCATTGGGTGTCACTGACCCCGATATCGACCGCATCGTGGCAGGCGCGTTGAGCGACCCCAGCACAGGCGGAAATCCGGTTGAGATGACCAAAGAAAACACCCGTGCACTCTTGTTAGCCTGCTTGTAAGGCTGTGACTGACCCCGTTCCTTGTGTCGCTGATAAATATAGGCACAAGGCACGCTCTGATTTAATATTGCTACAAAAAATCAAACAAAATCATCAAGTTGACTAACCAAAAGGGAGAACGTTCATGAAACTATCAATGATTTCATCTATCGCCATTGTTGCGGCTTTGACAGCTTAAACAGCGCAGGCGGAAACGCTGCGGCTTTTGACTTGGGGTGGTTACGCGCCACAAGAGGTGATTGACCTGTTTGAGGCCGAAACGGGGCACACTGTCGAAGTCACGACATCCAACAACGAGGAAATGATCGCAAAGCTGCGTGCCACCAATGGTGGCGGCTTTGATCTGGCCCAACCAAGCCAGGACCGGATAGCCAGTGCGCAAGAACAATTCGGGAACTATAAGCCGATCGATATGTCGCGGGTCGATGCCGATCTGTTCATCCCTTCGATGCTCTCGGCCACGGCTGGCAACACCACTTACAAGGGCGAGGTTTTCGGCGTGCCGCATGTTTGGGGCACCAGTGGTCTTGTTGTGAACACTGCGATGGCGGGTAACGTGACGGATTATACGGACCTGTGCGATGCATCTGTTGCCGGTCAGGTTTCATATCGCCTGAAGCGCCCGACGCTGATCGGATTTGCTTTTTCCATGGGGCTCGACCCGTTTGCAGCTTGTGGCGATACTGACGCCTATCAAGACATTTTGGATGAGGTCGAAGCCATGCTGACCGCATGCAAGCCGAATGTAAAAACCTACTGGGACGGTGGCGACGAGATCAAGAACCTGCTGCGTTCAGGCGAAGTTGTGGCCTCAATGGCATGGGATACTGGCAGCTGAATGCCGATGACGCCGATATCACTTTTGTTGCACCCGAAGCCGGTGCCTTGGGCTGGATCGACACCTTTGTTCTTCCTGCACGTGGACGGGCAGACGATGCCGCCTATGACTGGATCAACTTCGTGATGCAGCCAGAAATTGCAGCGATGATCACCAATACTGCCGGTAACTTTACAGCAGCTGTGGATGGCGATGCAGGTGTGAACGCTGATCTTAAAGCACGCTATCAGGGCAGCTTTGATCAGGCCGCGATTGACAACATCAAATGGTATCCGCCGGTGCCTGCCGGATTGGAAGCACTGGAAGGTGCGACACTCGACCGGATCAACGCGGCGAACTAAGTCGACAAAAAGCCAACATAAAGGGCACCCTTTGGTGCCCTTTTTTACCTTGCGAGGCCCCGATTTGACCGTTCCCCACCCTGATCTTGTCTGTAGTGATCTGACAAAAGACTTTGACGCGTTTCGCGCGGTCGATCGCGTCAGCTTTGAGGTTCCGCAAGGATCATTCTTTTCCATCCTTGGCCCGTCCGGTTGTGGCAAGACGACCTTGTTGCGCATGATTGCGGGGTTCCATTTACCCACCAGCGGCGATCTGCGGATCAAGGGCAAATCAATGATAGGCGTGCCGCCAAACAAACGGCCCGTATCGATGGTGTTCCAGCATCTGGCTTTGTTTCCCACAATGAACATCGGTGACAACGTCGGCTTTGGATTGCGTCAGCGCGGTGTCGCCAAGTCAGCGATCAACAGGCGCGTGGAACAGGTGCTTGAACGTGTTGGCCTACCCGGTGTGTCCCAACGGCGGATTGACCAGATATCGGGTGGTCAAAAGCAACGTGTCGCCATTGCACGCTGTATGGTTTTGGAGCCGGATGTCTTGTTGATGGATGAGCCGCTGGGCGCGCTGGACCTGAAACTGCGCGAGCACATGAAAGTCGAACTGAAGGCGCTGCAGGCTGCTTTCAACACAACCTTTGTATACATCACCCATGACCAGTCAGAGGCCCTTGTGATGAGCGACAACATCGCTGTCATGAACAACGGCAAGTTCGAGTAGATCGGCAGCCCGCACTATGTTTATCACGCGCCGGAAACGGCTTTTGTTGCTGGCTTTGTTGGTGACGCAAATAAGATCAAAGCAAAGGTTTCAGCCGTGAACGGTACTTTGCCGACCCTATTATCCGATGGCGGATCAGAGATGAAAATCGAAGCCCCTGCCAATACGCTGCGTATCGGGGACCGCGCACAAGTGTTCTTGCGGCCCGAAGCCATCGAACTTTGCACCACCCAAGAGGGGGTGAACGTGTCCCAAGCAGAGGTCACATCTGTTTTGTTCAACGGTGCCAACAGCAGCATAACAGTCAAAGACCACTCCGGTGACTTGCTGAAAATCGCTTTGCCCCAAACCGGCAGTTTCGCGAATTTGCGGATTGGCGATAGCGTATTGACCCGTTGGCCCCCCAAAAGGCCCGCTGCTATCGCGCAGAGGAGACTTGAACCATGGCTTCTGACATCTCTCGCCTTGGGTTTTATCTGCTGCTTGCCCCGATCCTGCTGTGGCTCATAGTGCTGATTATCCTGCCGCATATCGGGCTGTTCATTGTCTCAATCAGCGAAAGGGTTGGGCCACGCGAATACGAAACGGGTTTTGATAATTATGCGGCATTCTTTAACGAGCCACTGTACTGGCGAACGTTTGCACGCACCGCGATCATGTCGATCCTTGCCACTGTCCTGACCCTCATCCTTGGGTTTCCTATTGCCTATTACATTGCAAAAATGACGCGCGGCCGCACAAAAACCACGCTTTTCCTGATGTGCATGATCCCATTTTGGGTGTCCGAGTTGGTGCGCACTTTCGGCCGGATGATCCTGCTGCGCGAAACCGGTGTAATTTTCAACGCCTTGCAATATCTGGGTCTGGTCGATGGGCCAGTCGAGATGTTGTATAACGATGCGGCCATCATGGTGGGGTTGGTCTATACCTCTATTCTGTTCATGGTCGTGCCTTTGGTAACTACGTTGGACAGTCTCGATGATAGCCCGATCGAAGCTGGCTATGATCTGGGGGGGGGACCAGTACGTCAATCATGCGTGAAATCGTGATCCCCCATGCCATGCCCGGTATCGTATCAGGGTTCATCGTGGTCTTTGTGCTATCACTGGGCAATTATCTGACGCCGATCCTGTTGGGCGGGAAAGACAGCTTGTGGTTTACAGGCATGATCTACACCCAATTCATTACGCGCTTTAACTAGGAATTAGTGTCGGCATTCGGGTTTTTGCTGCTGTTGCTATCGTCTCTTGTCGTCTTTGCAGGCCTGAAACTGTCGCGCCAGTCGCTGACTGAAACAATGGGACGCACATGATACCCACTGTTCCACAGCCCGCCTTTGCCAAGTAGTATTATCGCGCCTATGTCACGGTCTTTTTTATCTATCTCGCCCTGCCGCTGACCGTTGTTTGTGTGTTTGCATTTAACAACAGTGTCCTCCCGTCACTGCCGTGGAAAGGCTGTACGCTGGCATGGTTCTTTGGGACCGAAGCGCCGTTTATTGGCGTGTTTCATGAACATCCGATTACACGCTCACTTGGGACATCCGCCTTTGTTGCGATGTGGGTATCCGGTCTGGCCGTGGCCGTCGGGACGTGCAACGCGTTTCTGTTTGTCCGGCATGATTTCCGCGGCAAAGCGCTGCTCTACATGCTGATGCTTCTGCCATTGATCATTCCGGGCGTGATCCTCGGCATCTCAATTCTGGTATTTTCCAGCTCACTTGCCAATGCATTGGAGGACGCCACAGGGCTGTGATTTGACGGACCGCGCCCCGGTCTGATCCTTGTCATCCTTGGCCAGTTTTCGTTTATCACGACCTTTGCGTCACTGGTGATCTCAGCGCGTCTGCAAAAATTTGACCCAAGCCTCGAAGAGGCCGCATTGAACCTTGGAGCAACCAAATGGGGTGCAATCCGGCAAATTACGTTGCCATTCTTGCTGCCAGCCATCGTTGCTTCGGCGGTTGTATCGATCCTAATGAGCTTTGAAAACTTTAATACGACGCTCATGCTTGTTGGGTCTGACTTCCCGCTCACCATCACGATGTTCGACAAGCTTAAACAAGGATCGACGCCCGTACTGAACGCAGTGTCATTGCTGTTGATCATGGTATCTGCGGCACTTGGATTGATGTCGCTGCTTTTCCAAACCAAGAAGCGGTAGCGGGGTACTGTCAGATCAGATCCTGTTGAGGGCGGGTACCGCGCGCGCCCTACCCTTCACGAACGCGGGATCGAATTCAGTCATGAAACGGTGCGGTTTTGGTGGAACAGATTTGGGCCTATATTCGCTTATGATATCCGCAGAAACCGGGCCAGCCGGCTGCAGTCCCATTCAATATGGCGGTGGCACCCGGACGAGGTTTTAATGAAAATCAACGGCGAGACACATTACCTGTACCTGTGGCGTGCAGTGGAGCACGAGGCAGAAGTGCTGGAAAGCTATGTGACCAAACGCTGGGATCGCAAAGCAGCGCTAGGATTTTTCAGGAAAACCATGAAGCCTCACGGCAAACTGCAGATCGTTGTAACCGATAAGCTGCGGTCCTTCGGCGTCGCCCTGGAGGTTATTGGCAATGCCAGTCGGCAGGAAACCGGCCGTTAGCACTATAATCGGGTAGAGAATTCTCATCCCCCGTTTCGACGACAGCAAAGGGCGTGCTCCGTTTCAGGCAAATGCGATGTCTGCAAAAATTCGCCGCCGTCACTCTTTACTCCAAAACCATTTCAACCAGGAACGCCGCCTTTACTCACGCGATAACTTCAAGCTCAATCGAAGTGCCGCACTCTCTGAGTGGCATCAGTTTTGTTCCGCATAGGTTCACGCATTCTGTGGCAAGCTGAGACTGGTTCGAATTGGTCTGACAGCACCGCCACTAACCCCATTTCTAAGACGACAGATAGTCCTGTATTCTGCGACAGACCTTTGCTTTTCGCTACGCTTGGCCTTTTCATTCCAATTTCTTTGAGTTCCTTCGCTCATTTATTGCGCCCTCCAATCAGTGAAGTTTTCAGGACAACCGCTTTGGCGGGTTGTTCTGAATCCTTGCTACGTAGCGAAGGCCAATGTTCGACGTTTCACGCTTTTTCGGTAAACCAAAGCGAACGCAGCAGGCGTAAAGAAGAACGAAATCACCGCTGACAACAGCACTCCACCCGCAATTGCCACTGCGAACGGGGGCCAGAAACCACCCCCCGCAAGGATCAGTGGCAGAAAGCCTCCGAAGGTCGTGATTGTTGTCGAGGTGATGTGACGGCTCGAACCTGTTACAACACGGGCAATTGCATTGGTATCGCCAGTTGCAGCGTCGGGGTCGTCCTTCAAACCCGTCAAAATGATGATAGCTGCATTGATTGAGACGCCGATCGATCCGATCACACCAATGATCGCGTTGATCCCGAACGGGAACTGCATCACCGCTAGTGATAGCATCGACAAGCCTGCCGACAGAACGCACACCACCAACGCTATCGCGGTTAGTCGGAATGAATTGAAAGTCAGGACAATTGTCGCAATTGTCAGCGTCACAATAAGACCAACCGATGCTAACAGATTGCCTACCGTATCAGAACGCGCATCACTATCTCCGCCCAACTCGATCCGATAGCCAAGCGGTACGTCGAACCCGCGCGCATCAAGTGCGGCTAGGACATCCTGTAAAGCTTCCTCTGGTAATACTCCGGGAACGATAAACGCCTGTACGGTATTGATCCGCTCGCCATTGCGCCGCGTGATGACACTCTCGGCAGGCTCAAGCACTGTCGTGGCCAGTTCGGAAAACGGCACAGCCGGAAAGATGCCAGTGCCCGACAGGGTTGCTGCGTTTGGCAGCAGAATAGGCAGGTCGTTGACGCCTTCAAGGTCACCACGCAAGTCATCGCCAAAACGGACACGGATGGGCAGTTGGTCAGTGCCTTCAACAAGGCTGCCACCTGTGACACCGACCAAACCGGTCTCAAGCTGGGCCGCGACATCTGTCAGGTTCATGCCAAGCAATCGCACAGCAGGTTCGTTGATTTCATAACGCAGTTGTGGCGCGCCGCTGACGACACCGGCACGCACTTGGGTCACAAGATCCAAGTCAGCCATGATCGCCCGCGCCTCATTGCCAAGTTCACGCAGTGTATCAATGTCCGGTCCTACCAGACGCACTTCGATAGGTGCCGCAACCGGTGGACCCTGCACCAGATCGCGCACGATGATCCGGGCTTGCGGGTAATCGCGGTCCAGCTCGGCTTGCAACGCAGGCACAATCCGGGCGGCGTCCGCAGCCGTCACCGTTTTGATCATCGCTTGCGCATAGGCCGGCTCTGATGATCGACCACCAGTAATGTTGTAGTAGAATGCAGGGCCGGATTGCCCCAAGGACCAATAGACGCGATCTACACCTTCACTCACAGCCAATCGCGCGTCGATGTCACGGGCGACGCTTGCCGTTTCGGTGATGGCTGTGCCGGGCGGCAAGTCGATCTCAATATAGAATTGGTCCCGCTCTACACCGGGGAAAAACTGGGCTTTCAGCGTTGGGAAGGACACAAAACCTAGAACCGGCAGAACAAGAGCCAACGCGATTGAACGCGCAGGGTTGCGTACTGACAGTCTGATAAGTGCTTCAAATGCGCGGCCCAATGCAGGAGCCTGTAGGCCCGGCGGCTTGCCTCCCTTCAAGAACCACCCCGCGAGCGCAGGTGTCACTGTCAAAGCGATGAACAGTGACCACACCAGCATCAAGACGACAGCAATCGCGATGGACCCTACAAAGTCGCCCGCTGGGCCAGGCAAAAGGATCATTGGGGTAAATGACAGAGCGGTGGTGACAGTTGATGCCAGCAACGGGGCTGCCAAACGGCTGGTTGCGTCACCGACCGCTTCGGCACGATCCATCCCACGACCTAGCCGCTGGCGCACTTCGTCCACCATCACAATTGCCGCGTCGACAAGCAGGCCCAAGGCCACAATCAGACCGGTGACGGACATCTGATGGATCGGCAAACCAATATAGTTCATGCTGGCAAGTGTCGCGAGCGAAACAACTGGCAAAACAACAGCCACAATCGCAGCAGCTCGCAGACCGAGTGTGATGAACAGAACCAGCACAACCAAGGACACACCAATCGCCATATTGGTGCCCACCTCAGCCAGACGGTCGGCAGTGTAAGTGCTTTGATCGAACATTAGGCTCTCTGAGAGTCCAACGGGTATTTTTGATATGCCGGCCTGTAATTCGTCGCGTACAAAGCCCATCCAGCGATCAATCTGGACGCCATCCTGCGCAAGAACGCCCACAAGAACCGCCCGTTTGCCATTTGCTATAGCCATTTCACTGGCAGGCTCTCGTACGCCACGCGTGATGGTTGCGATATCTGCGAGTGACACCGTCCCGCCAACTGCATTCTGCCGCAGTACGATACTGCCCAGCCTATCAAGGGTCTCAATCGCTCCGGATATGTTGATGGTCAGATTGACGCTATCACTCAGAACACGGCCTGCTTGCACCTTGCCGTCCGCGCCCATGACCAGGCGGGAGATATCTTGTGCTGTCAGCCCAAGGGCCGCCGCTGCTTGCGGGTCAACGGTCACGCGCACTTCTGTCTCAGGTTCGCCAAACAAATCGATGGCGCGCGTCGAAGGGATTGCGCGCAAACGGTCTGCGAGAGCGTCAGCATGGGCTTGGACAATCGCATGTGGGACGCCGTCGTGGTCTGCAGTTACGGCAATAACGGCCGAATATGCAGAAATACCTTCGGCGTTGAAATCGGGTACCTGCGCACCCGCTGGGAACGAACGGCGCGCGGCTTCGACAGCATCACGCGCCTCGGACCAGACCTGTTCGATTGTGGCATCGTCTAGCGTTTGAACCAGTTCTATCGAAACAACCGATACGCCGGAGCGCGACACGGAAGTAATCACATCGACCTCTGCGATTGATTGCAATTCTTCTTCAATTTCAGCGGTGACCAATGTCTCGACCCTTGCGGGGTCTGCACCGGGGAACTGTGTTGTGACGGTCGCGAATAGGTTTGTGATTGTTGGATCTTCTTGACGTCCCAAAGACAGGAACGATGACATGCCCGCCGAGATTAGGACCAGCAAAATCAATACCACAAGCCGCGGTTGTCGGAAGGTTAGCGTGTTCATCTGCCTAGACCCCGCCTTGCAGGACCTGCACTTGCTGCCCCGGCACAACGCGGTGTGCCCCAGTATGGATCAGTTGTGTGCCCTCGGTGAAACTCCCCTGAACAAAGGCCCGATCGCTTTGCTGGTACAAGACCTCAACCGCCGCTGTGCGTACGATATCATCCTCGACAACCAAAACGGTCCAGATACTGCCAGAACCCTGCTGCAGCGCATCAAGCGACACCCATGCTCCACGAGCGGCAACATCGGTTTCAACCATCAGGTTTGCGGTTTGGCCAAACGCCAGCTCGGGTTCTGTTTGAAGCGCAAAAAGAGCAGTACGCGTCCGTGTCGTAGGGTCTATATCTGGACGCAACTGCTGCAGCTTTGCAGCATATTGCTCGCCGGCAACTTCAATTGTTACCCGTTCTAGATCGTCCTTTGCCACACTCAGGGGTATACCAACACGCAAAAGCGGTGGCGCCGTTTCGATCAGCGTCAGCACCATCTGGCCCGCGTTCACTGTCTCAGCGGCTTCGACATCAACTGCACCGGCACGACCGTCAAAGGGCGCACGGATCACAGACTTTTCGATGTTGATCGCAACGGTCGCAATGCCCGCTTCGATCTCGGCGATCCGGCTTGCTAATTCATCGCGGGTCGCACGCGCCTGATCTAGTGTTTCCTGACTAGAGAACCCATCACCCTGAAGCTGTTCTGCACGTTTCAAGCGCGTATCGGCAAAGGTCAATTGGGCGGTGGTAGCCCCCCTAGAGGCGATCATCCGTGTCTGTTCAGCTTCCAGCAATGCCGTATCAAGACGCGCGATTACATCGCCCTTGGCGACGGTTTCCCCCTCATCAACGTTGAGTTCTGCCAGATGACCACCCAACTCAAATGACAAAACGGCGCCTGCAGTCGCTTCGATTTGACCTAAAAAACGACGTGTCGTGGTGTAATGGCTTTCAAACTGAATGGGCGAAACGGCGACGGACGTTAGCAAAGCCAGTTCTGGTGCGGGCGCGTTTTCGGCGCGTTCTGCAAGGGCATTCGATCCAACCGATACTGTGGCGACCGCAATCCCGATCACGAGCGCTGTTCCTCCTAGAATAAAAATCTGACGTAGTACGCTTGGCTTTTTCTTACCTTGCATGGCTCACTCTCTCGAAATGTTAGCGCCTCTAACATATGTTAGAAACTCTTACTTTGACAAGTAGTACGGACCGTGAAAAAGATTGGATCATGACTACAAGCAATACCCCGCAAAAACGCGCCTCATATCACCACGGCGATTTGCGGACGCAATTAATCGAAGCGACGCGAGATCTGGTCGAAGAAAAGGGCCCCGATAATTTTTCGGTCTCCGAGGCCTGTCGGCGCGCGGGCGTGTCTACGGCCGCGCCTTACAAACACTTCAAAGACAAAACCGAGATGCTGCGCGAAGTGGCCGCCGCTGGTATGGTCCGCCAATCTGAACAGATGATGGCCGAACTCGCGCCGCACCCAGACGGTACCCATGCGCGGATCGTTGCGCTGGGGCGCGTCTACATCCGGTTCGCAACAACCGAACCTGGGGTGTTCCGACTGATGTTTACATGGTCAGGAGCGACAGAGGAGGATGAAAAACTTTACGCTCTGGGTGATCAGAAGTTCTCAGTCGTCCAAATGGAGGTCGCAAAGTGCCATGGACGCTCAGAGATAACCGAAGAAGACCGCCAAAAGGCATTCATGCTTTGGAGCTTTGTACACGGGCTGTCTTTTCTAAGCATTGATGGCAAGCTGTCACGCGGCAAAATGCCGACGGATTTGGAGACTCTGCTTGCAGATATCGCGCGGCGCGTGGTGCCCGAGGCAGAATAACGGGGCAAATGCGAGGCCGTTCGGCTCTTCATGTGGCAGTCAGACGCCGTGTTTCACCCGTGGGATCCATGCTCTTGCATAGATGCCAAGGCTCTCAATTCTGGCATGGTTAGTCTTGTGGATCGCGGACAGGCTATGATGATTTCTCTGTTCCACCTGCCGCGCTGAAATTCGCGGCCAATGGTTTGGAGCTTGATGTCTCAATCATTAGATCTCGGGGAATTTCGCGTGCGCGGCCACATGCTCTAGGTTCGATGCCCAAGAAGGTTCTTCAGCGGTGAATATTCTGATCCTCTCAGCAACAACTGCGGGTTCACTTAAGGAACCAGCAGGAACGATCATACTTGATCCATCACCACTGATCCAAGGAACACCAGACCCGCAAACGCGACAGAACGACTTAGAGATATCCCGGCCCGGCATTTGGTAATCTACGATTTCATCCAGACCACTGGTCCAGGTGAAGCCTTCAATACTCACGAACAGGTTTGATGCAAATGCTGATCCGGTGATTTGGCGGCATTGATCGCAACTGCACAGAAACATTTTTTCAAACGTGTTTGCTACCTTGAAGGAGACCGCACCACAAAGGCAGCCACCTTTAATCTTCTTCATCATCACTGTCCTTTGTTGTTTGGCTCAACAAGTTTGCTGATGCGCCGCAAATGGTCCTCAGCCTGCGTCATCATTGCATGAAGCGTGTCCTGCGCAGGTTCGATAGCCCGAACAAGATCAGCGGCTTCGCCGACAATGACTGGCGCGATGTCTGTGTCATCCACTGCCTGGGCCGCTTCAAAACGGGCTTTCTCATCGGGTAGATTTTGCTTGAGACCGCCAATGTCGTCGCTCCATCGTTGGGTGAAAGAGTTACGCATCGTGCGAAGATTCCATTCAGAGGGCCAGTCTAGACCCCGCGCCATGTCGAAGACTGAGCTGCGCTCAGTGTCATCACCGCTGCCACGAAGGGCAGCCTGTTTGGCATTGACGCTTGCAAGGGATTCTTTGCTGGCAAAGAAGCCGGTTCCGCAAAGCACGCCCGAAGCCCCTAGAGCCAGAGCTGCGGCTAAACCCCGGCCATCGGCAATGCCACCTGCCGCAATGACCGGTATACCCCCTGCGATATCGACGACCGCAGGCACGAAGGGGAATGTGGCTCTGGCACCGCCGTGTCCGCCTGCCTCGGTGCCCTGCGCAACAATTGCGTCGGCTCCAGCGTCCAAAGCTGCGTGGGCGTGGTCCAACGTCTGGACCTGAACGATCAGTTTGGTTTGTCGCGCCCTGATTTTGGAAAGAAACGGTTGAACGTCACCAAACGAGAGCATCAGAGCGGCCGGCGCACGATCAAGGACAGTTTCTAGCAAGTGCGGCTGCCGTGCTAAAGACCACGAGATGAAACCCGCCCCAACTCGTGTATTGCCTGCAGCGTCGAGCTCGCGAGAAAGCCAATCGGCGTCGCCGTAGCCACCGCCGATCAGCCCCAATCCGCCAGCCCTGCTGACTGCGGCGGCAAGTGCGCCGCCGCTGACACCCGCCATGGGTGCCAAGAGAACAGGATGTTCGATGTCAAACAGATCGCAAAGTGGTGTATGAATAGACATTCAGCTTAACTCGCCACTTCCCGTCGGTACTCTGTGACAGGCATGCCACCAACACCCCAAGATTCAAGCTCAACTTCGTCGATGACGACGACAGTTGTCGCTGGGTTCTTGTTGAGAACTCGAACCAGCAGGTCTGTAACACCACTGATTAATTCAGCTTTCTGCTCTGCAGAGACGCCTTCGCGGGTCACTTTGATGTTTACATAGGGCATATCAGTTCCTCTTAGCTTTCACGTTCTTTCATTTGGAAAATCTTTGCCATGATTTTCCATTCGCCATCGGTTCGCACGAACGTAAGGAAGTCGATGAAATCCTTTGTACCGATAGAACAGCGTACACGGGCAAAGGCAGTGTTGTCGCCCGCAAATTCAATCCCTTCGATTACATCACGGCGCGCTTCATTGCGTGATGCTGGGGATTCGCGCTTTGCCACCACCGGAAAATACTCTTCCATCGTACGATGCAGGAGCGGCGATTCGTCCGCGGTTGCATAAATTGCCTTCGGGTGAAAAACACCCTCCAGCAATGAAACGTCAGCGTGATAGAGACCGTCAAAATAGGTCTCTATCACCCCGATTACAGGGGCAAAATCGCTCATGCGGCCTGTTCCATCAGACCCTCTGCTACCATCGCTTTGATTGCAGAAGGACGTACCGCGATGCGCGCTACGTAAGCTTGTGTTTTGGGAAATGCGTCAAGGTTAACACCGACAAAACCAGCCCAGTTGAGCACCACGAAAGCATAGGCGTCAGCAACGGAAAAAGTCTCACCGAGGAGAAATGTGCGCCCGTCTGAGAGGCTTTGCTCAACGTAGGCAGCACGGCGTGCGACACCGGCCTCGGCCTTTTGTCTTGCGTCGCTGTCGAGTTCCTTACCCGAGAAAAACGGACCAAAGGATTTATGCAGTTCTGAGGAGACGAAGTTGAGGGCTGCTTGGAGCCGTGTGCGCTCGAGCGTACCGTTTGCAGGAGCAAGCCCGGCCTCAGGTGACTGATCAGCAAGATACTGTAGTACAGCCGGGTTTTCCGTAATGACCGCACCCTCGTCGGTGACCAACGCAGGAACATAACCATTCGGGCTGATCTTAAGAAAATCGCCGCCTGCTTCGGTTGTGCCGGCGTCGGTGTCTGTCTTGTCGAGTTCGAATGACAAGCCAAGCTCGTTCAGCACGATGTGGGATGCCATTGAGCACGCACCGGGTTTGTAATGAAGTTTCATGTGATATTCCCTTTCGGAGGTTTTGTTTTGTGACCTAGGGATTGCTATCAATTGCTGCCTCTCATTAATAATATTGAATCTTCACGATAATGATCTATTAAACTAATCATCTTGATTTAGGGTCGAATGAAGTGATTACATACGAGCAACTAGTCGTACTGCACGCGATCGTGACGGAGGGAACCTTTCGAGGCGCAGCAGAGCGGTTGAACAAATCCCAATCTGCTGTGAGCCATATGCTCAAGAAACTAGAGACCCAGATAGATATCGTTCTGCTCTCCCGTGAGGAATACAGACCGACCCTGACCCCAGCGGGAGAGGTATTTTTCCGGCAAGCAACGCGTGTCATGCAGCAAATGAAAGAGCTAAATATCGTTGCAAAGAACCTGAACGCCAGACAGGAGCCAGAGGTATTTTTGGCGGTGACTGCCACATTTCCACTGAAGCCGGTTCTCGAAGTCATCGGCACCATCAGGGATCGCTTTCCAGCCACCAATATTAGATTGTCCCGGGAAAGCATGGGGGGACCGATTGAGCGGCTTTTGCGCAATGACGCTGACATCATCATCGCGACGATGGATGGCGTTCCTGTTGACCAGGTAGAGGCGTTGTCCTTTGCGCAGGTCACGATCGTGCCAGTGGCCCATCCGGATTTTGAACCCGCACGAAGTTCGCACATGAAAACGATCAGCGAGATGCAGAGCTATACGCAGGTGGTCGTCGCCGACAGTAGTAGTGGTGAATTTGCACAAAGCAGGGATCTGCTTCCAGGTGGTCTTCGCTGGACGGTTTCCGACTTTATAGCAAAGAAGGAGATATTATTGGCGAAGTTGGGGTGGGGCGGTATTCCGACGCATATGATCGAAGATGAATTGGCGCGTGGCGCGTTGGTGGCTCTCAATGTTGAAGGTTTTGAGAAACGCCAATCGCAATTGTTTCAAATGCGCAAGCGCGACACAGACGTTGGCATTGTCGCGCAATCAATCTGGGAAAAGCTGTCGAGGATAGCGTAGCATCTGCAGGTCAGAGCATTCTAGGCCGTCGCAACATCGTTTCCGATACTTCCGGGCGTTTCGTCGGCTTGTTCACGAAGCCAACTGACGAATAACTTCAAGGCAGTCCGCGGTGGATGATTCACTTCGGGGTAAACAATGAAATATGGCCAGTCGGAAATCTGTTTATTTGAGAAAGGCTCGATTAGTGTACCTCGCGCAATTTCTTCGCTGATAAGAACACTTCTCCCGAGCATGAACCCTTCACCATTCATTGCGGCCTGAATGGTCAAGTTGCTGTCCGTGAACAACTGGCTTGGCTCAAGTTTATCAGTTGGCTGGACGTTTTCCCGCTCCATCCAGGTGCGCCAATCAAGATTGGTATTCTCAGTTCCAAAAGTATGATCTGCAAGAAGCGCCCGCCTCCCGATGTCTTCCAGTGCAACAGCGTTTTTTTTCCAATAGTCGGGGCTGCAAGCTGGAGACACATATTCGTCGAATAGCTTGATCGTATGACATCCAGGGTACACCCCTATTCCCGATCTTATAGCAAGTGTCAGTTTGTGCTGATTGAAGTTCGCTTGATCAAAGGTCGCCTCGACCATCACGCGAAAGTTCGAATGCGTGGCACGGAACTGGGGCAACCGATGTATCAGCCATCTTGCAGCCAAAGACGGAAGTATACTAAGCCTTATCTCTTCGTCATTTCCGATCTCGCGTATCTTCAAAACTTCTTTTTCAAGCCTATCAAACATTTGATTGATCAGTTTGGAAAACTGTTCGCCACTCATGTTTAGACTGCTCTTGTTAGAAGACCGGTCCAGCAACCTCACACCCATCCAGTCTTCTAGATTAGTGATTTGCTGGCTCACTGCGGATGGACTGACACCAAGTTCGGCGGCGGCCTTTGAAAGGCTTTTATTGCGCGCGACAGCGTCAAGAACGCGCAGAGCATTCAGCGGTGGTAGTGTTCTCACTTGAAGTTCTCCCAGACCCTCAGGCGCCTTCATTTGGTAACGCGTCCGTCGCCACTCACGCTGAACACCCAATACCATTAGAATTTCTAACGCCGTAGTTAGTTTTTCAAGGGCACCCACTTTAGCAAGTTTACTCTAGACAGACCGGAACGTCGCGTTGATTGCGACCCTGATTTGGAAAACATGGAATGAAAGCCGTCGGCGTCCTCGAAAACCTTCCGACAAACGATGAAGCGAGCTTTGTCGATTTTGAACTGCCGGACCCTGTTGCTAAGGGCAATGATCTGCTCGTGCGTATTCACGGAATATCAATAAATCCTGTCGATTTCAAAGAGCGCCATGATATTGTCGGCAAACTGGCTGAACCACTAATCCTGGGCTGGGATGCCTGCGGTGAGGTGGTGTCTGTCGGCAAGGATGTTAAAACATACAAAGTCGGCGACATGGTCATGTATGCGGGTGAAATCAACCGACCGGGTTGCTACGCCGAACTTCAGCTTGTTGACGAACGGATTGTCGGCCCGAAACCCGAAAGCCTGACACCAGAGGAAGCCGCCTGCGTTCCGCTGACCACACTTGCTGCATGGGAGGCACTGTTTGACCGTCTGGAGATTGACCGTCTTTCAGACGAGAACACCGCGCTGTTGATCATTGGGGGTGCCGGAGGGCTTGGGTCAATGGCAATCCAATTTGCGCGTCAGCTTTCAAATTGCAGGATCATTGCGACGGCGTCGCGCAAGGAAAGCAAAGACTGGTGTTTCAAAATGGGTGCGCATCACGTTCTTGACCACTCGAAGAACCTAAAGGAGCAGCTGGTCGCGTTGGGCCATGAAACTGTCCCGTTGATTTTGAACCTCAGTAACAACATCCCTTATTGGGAAGTGATGGCTGATATTGTCTCTCCCGAGGGTGCGATTTGTTTGGTTGCCAGCACCAAGGCCAAACTGGATCTAGACCTGTTCATGGGGAAAAGTGTGCGCATCAATTACGAGTTGATGTTTACCCGATCCTTGTACGCTACAGACAAGATGCACATTCAGGCAGACATCCTGCGACGCGTTTCAAGAATGATAGATTCCGGTACCATCTTGCACGCCAAGACCGAGGACATGGGCGAGATTTCAGCCCAAAATATCAGAAAGGCCCATGCACGCCTAGAGACTGGACGGATGATTGGAAAAGCATCGCTATCGGGCATGAAAACCTAAGCAATGCCATAATAATTGGGAATGAGCCGTAGGAACGCTGATCTTAGTCATTGCTACCTCCTACGCTAGAACTGCACCTCCAATAACTGACCCCAAAAAGGACGTACCCCCCATGGAATCCCGCCCCCCATTGCCACCCTTTACCCGCGAAACCGCGTTGCAAAAGGTGCGCCTCGCCGAAGACGGTTGGAACACACGCGACGCCGCCAAAGTCGCCATGGCCTACACGCTGGACACCAAATGGCGCAATCGCACGACATTTGTAACCAGCCGCGAAGAAGCGGAGACGTTCCTGAATGCAAAATGGATTCGTGAGATCGACTACCGGTTGGTCAAAGAACTCTGGGCATTTACCGACAACCGCATCGCCGTTCGCTATGCATATGAATGGCATGATGACAGTGGCAATTGGTTCCGGTCATACGGAAATGAAAACTGGGAGTTTGCCGAAAACGGTCTGATGGCCAACCGCTTTGCAAGCATCAACGACTTGCCCATCGCCGAGGCAGATCGCAAGTTCCACTGGCCACAGGGTCGCAGGCCTGATGACCACCCGGAACTCTCTGAATTGGGTTTGTGAATTCACTGTTTTGTTCGGCCGGGCTGAAGACCTGCGATGGTAGCCTTTGATGTTGAGACGCCGACGGAACGACCTGCAAAGCACGGTTTCCCGCAGTCGAAACGCGGATCGGGCATCCGTGAACCAGACGATTACAGGCAATAAATGACCCAAGTTTCTGCCCTCATCTATTTTATGGCCTGCGTTGGCGTAATCCTGTTTCAGGTTTGTCTGATAGCAGGTGCGCCTTGGGGAAGGCTTACTCAAGGTGGTTTCAATGCCGGAAAACTCCCAAAGCGGAACCGGATTATGGCAGGCTTTTCGATCGTTCTGATGTTCGGCATGGGATTATCGATCGTTTCAGCAGCAGGCTATTGGCCAGATTGGCCGGCATGGACCGGGTGGCTCGCACTGGCAACGACGGCCGCCTCGGCCATCATGAATCTTCTAACTCCGTCCTTGGTGGAGCGACTGCTGTGGGGGCCGGTCACACTGGCAATGCTAAGTCTCGCCATCATCGTCATGTTCTGAAAATGATGGGAATGCTCCGTAAGTATGTGGACCTCGAGCTCTCAGAAATAATCAGAACAAAGACACAAACTGAACTTGGTAACACGTTCAGCTTCAGGGTCAGTTGTACTCTCTTGAACCAAAGCCGCCTATCTTTGTTTCTGAGCGATGAATTCCCCAACAGCCTCTTTGTTCTGATCGCTGGTCTCAACGACGCCATCGTCGAGCAGGTCTTGTAAGGTTTGACTCTGCAGGGCTCCTCGCCACAACGCCTCTGCCTCCAGCATCCGACGTTTGATAAAACAGTCCTTTTGATAGGCGCAACGGTCATTCGTTGTAACATCGCCCTTACTGCGGATTTCGCGGCATACATAGGCCGGGCCCTTTCCGTCGATGGCCTCAACCACATCAAGCATCGATATGTCCTGCGCTGGTCGTGTCAGGCGATAGCCTCCTCTCGGCCCAGGGACCGCCTCGGTCACAGAGGCGGCCGTCAATGCGCGAAGATGTTTGAGCAGGTAGCTCTCTGAAATACCATGCAGCTCTGCCAAGTCCCTACCGGACAGAACTTTCCCTGATGGTAAGGCCGCCAGAATGAGCGCGCAATGCAAGGCCGCTTCAACTCCATCCCCCAGTCGACGCATCCGAGTATCTCCCTTTTTTCATCAATTCTGCACTTTGCAGTTGCGGAGTTTAATCATCGATATATTCTATCCATGATTCGCCTACAACTCTTGTTCAAAAAAGGAATACACCAATGACCATGCGCTTTAACATCGCAAAAGATACGCCTCAGCTCTACGCATCTCTCTTGGCGCTCAATGCGGCGATTGCCGAAAGTGGAGCCGACGCTCGCCTCGTACACCTCGTCAAAGTAAGGGTTTCGCAGATAAACGGGTGTGCGTTTTGCGTCGGCATGCATGTCAAAGAGGCTATTGATGATGCGGTTGAACAGAACCTTATCAATCTGCTGCCTGTCTGGCGGGAAACAAGCGTCTTCAATGCCCGAGAGCGAGCTGCATTGTCTTGGGCAGAAGCTCTCACATTGCTAGCCGGGGCAGGTGTTTCGGATGACGACTATGATGCCGCCCAAGCAGAGCTGAGTGAACAGGAGCTGGCGGCACTGACCGTCGCTATTGGCGCAATGAACCTGTGGAACCGCATCGGTGTCGGCGCACAGATGCCTGCCTAAACAGGCAAACTTAAAAATCGCTCGATGTCATGACTTGTATCAATAACGACGATGCCAGTCATGACGAAAGTTGGTGGCGCTCAGGGCAGAACCTGAGTTGCCCCCTACTTTACCGCCTCGATCGTTGCATGATGCCTTCGCTATCAATTAATCGATAAACATGGCAAGCTCCTGACAAGGGGAGTTGCAGACAGTGGATCCGATCAGTCTTACACTTGAGATGGCGGTTGTTCTTGGCCTCCTCGGTTTCACGGTATTGTTGTTCGTATCAGAAGTCGTGCGGATAGATTTTGCTGCTATCCTTGTCATGGTGCTTCTTGGCCTTTTAAGCCAGCTTCCGGGGCTCGGGTCACTTGCTGATGTGAGCCAGCTTTTTGATGGTCTTGCCTCCAACGCTGTGGTTTCAATCATCGCGGTAATGATCATTGGCGCTGGTCTAGACAAGACTGGTTTAATGACCAAAGTTGCTGCTCTCATCATCAACTATGGCGGCAATTCCGAGGTGCGAGTCGTACCAATAATCTCGGGTACGGTGGGCATAATCTCGTCTTTCATGCAGAATGTCGGGGCGGCTGCATTGTTTTTACCCGTTGTCAGCCGAATATCCGTTCGCACCGAAATTCCGCTCAGCAGGTTACTCATGCCCATGGGATTTTGCGCAATTCTGGGTGGTACCATGACGATGGTTGGTTCGTCGCCGCTGATCTTGCTGAATGATTTGATCCTGACAGCCAATCAGTCTCTTCCTGCGTCTCAACAGATGGAGCCCTTTGGACTGTTTTCAGTGACACCGGTGGGCATTGCCTTGGTTGTCACGGGAATTCTCTACTTCATGCTTTTCGGGCGTTGGGTTTTACCTGTGACAAAAAAGGGTGGAGATGCCGTGAGTGGGCGCTCCATGAAAGAGTATCTAAAGGAGTTGTATGGCCTCAAGACCGACATCTTCGAAATTTCTATTCCCGAAGGCAGTGCTGTCGTCGGAGAAACGTTCGACGACGTCATCCAAAGATATCACGTCTATATCATAGGCAGCGCGTATCAGGGAAAGACTTGGTTTGCGCCAGTCATTCAGACACAGATTACTGCGCCATGTCGGCTGGCTGTGTTGGGCCGAAGAAGAGAAGTCCAGCACATGGTGGAGGATGCGGGGTTCATTCTGCACGAGAAACTGGACAGGTTTGCCGAAGACTATGCACCGACCCGCTCTGGTATCGCCGAAGTCGTCATCCCGCCAGGATCCTCACTGATCGGGAAATGTGCGCATGACGTAGTCTTTCGCAAGACCTACGGTGCCAGCATGTTGGCCATCCACCGCGGCGAAGAAACGCTGAGCCTTGTCGCCACGGAAGATCATGAACCGACGCAAATCGGTGAGGTTCCATTTCGTGCCGGCGACACATTGGTCATTCTCAGCACATGGGACGCTCTTACACGACTGACCCGCGATCGCGACTTTGTGGTGGTCACAACCGATTTTCCACAAGAGGAACTGCGTCCGACAAAGGTGAGTTGGGCACTCTTGTTCTTTTCGATATCTCTGTTCCTCATTTTATTCACCGACCTGCGCCTATCGTTGTGCTTGCTGACGGGCGCTGTCGGGATGATCCTGACCGGTGTGCTTGATATCGATGACGCTTACGACGCGGTCAGCTGGAGCACTGTCTTCTTGCTGGCAAGTCTCATTCCCCTTGGGCAAGCAGTGCAGTCCTCCGGAACAGCCGCCTGGATCGCGCAACAGGTCCTTATTCTTCTCGACGGCTGGCCGATTTGGTCTTTGCAGGCGGGGCTTGCGATCATAGCGACCATATTCACTTTGATAATGTCGAACGTCGGCGCAACTGTTCTGTTGGTGCCGCTTGCCGTGTCAATCGCTCTCGCTGCAGGAGGGGATCCTGCGATCTTTGCCTTGACTGTAGCAATATCGACCTCGAACTCGTTCCTTATCCCGACCCATCAGGTAAACGCGCTCATCATGGGTCCGGCAGGTTACAAGGTGACCGACTTCATCAAGAGTGGGGGAATCATGACAATCCTGTTCTTGGTTGTTTCTTTGACCGTCCTGAACATCATCGCCTGATACCTTTGGTTTTCAGCGTCCAAGGATAAATCATCTCCGGCTTTCCCTTTGGTGGTGATATTGCCTGCATAGCCTCATCGTTCTGCAAAACGGGCGTTCTTACTCGAGCGAAATAAGCCAGGCATCACTTCAGGCGATCGATCGTCAAGATTGACTATCCGCCAGCTCGCCTGAAATCCGCAACCGACCGTTTTGCATCAGACCTAAGAAATGTGGTATCCTAGTTGCAACAAAGCTGGGCCAGCGGCCAAGAATTCCGGCGCTGCATTGAAGATCATGCAGAAAGGCGGTCGCTCTGCCGTTTGACTACGCCATAACAGCCCGCTTCAGTTGAAGACTGCGAACGATCCAAAACACAACAATCGAGGGAGGAAATCATGTCCAAGTATCTTTTCATATACCATGGTGGCGGAATTCCAGAGACACCCGAAGAAGGCGAAAAGGCTATGGCGGCCTGGGGTGCTTGGTATGAAGGAATGGGGGCTGCTACGGTCGATCCTGGCGCGCCTGTCGGGCAGTCCCACACTGTATCAAAGGACGCCCATGTCGAAAACGGCGGGGCCAATCCCGCGTCTGGGTATACGATAATCACTGCAGGGAGCTACGAAGAAGCGTGCGCGCATGCAGCGAAAAACCCGATGGTAGTGGATGGATCAGGCTCCGTGGAAGTCGCAGAGATGATGGAAATGTAGTGGCAAGCCTAAGGATTGCTGCGTTGAAGTTTTCATGTTTCGCGGACAGCGTCTCGACCTGACGCGGGTGTTATGTTGGAAGAACCTTGTCTCTATTGGAGGTTAGAGCAGACTGCCAAAGTCACGCGCGCTTTCACTATTTATGTCGCAGGGGTGAGCAGGATTGGGACTTTCAAAACTGAGAGCACCTGATCGCGAAGCATGCCGTGGATTGCTGCTCGCAGTGGTAGGGCTAGATTAGTTTGACTACATCAAGCCCGGCCGCCAAGGCCGATGCCACCCCTTCATCTGAATCCTCAAACACCAGTGTCTCTGATCTAGGAAACCCTGAGAAATCTGCAGCATTCGCAAAAATATCAGGTGCCGGTTTAGGTGCCAAACCATCTGAGACCGAAGCAATGTAGTCAAAGTGTTCTCGCAAGCCTACCTGCTTAAGTGATGCATGCGCCACTTCAACTTCAGCGTTCGTTCCGACCGTCAGTGGATAGTTGAGCGCTAAAGCTCGTACGAGGGTCGCCGTTTCTGGGATGCATTTCACGTCCGCGCTGTTTGCAATGAAATGCTGAATGCTATGTTCAGCGGCCAGCACAACATCGACCGGCTTTTCAGCCTCGAACGCAAAGGCCCGAAACGTCGATAGTCGGTCAAGACCCGTGCGCGCGCTATACCAGTCGCGATCCAATTGGTGGCCTTGCGCGTGCAACGCGGCATGAAAACTGCGGAAATGAGCTTCCGAACTGTCAACCAATGTGCCGTCACAATCAAAAATGACGGCGCGATATCCGCCGTCGCGCACCAACACGAACCAATCATCCGAACGGACAGGCTGGTGTGTGCCATGGCAATAAAACAAACTGTCTCGCATCTGTTGGTGGCCTTACTTGCGATTACGCCGCCACTAGGCGGGCGAGGTCCGGATCGAACTGAATTGTGACAGCGTCACCTTGCTGAAACGGGCTATCAACCACACCACTGATGACAAACAACGCGCCAAGGGAGCTTTCAACCGTATATTGAATCTCTTTGCCCAAATAGGCGGCATAGCTCACTTCACCTTTGATCCCCGCGGCATCAGTTGGTGCAAGGCGGATATTGTGCGGGCGCAAAACCATCTTTGCAGGGCCCTTGGGCAATCCGGCGTCCTTGATGTGATAGGACTGGCCTTGCATTGTCACTGTGGCTAGCTCACCTGCAACACCGTCAATTTCACAATCAGCGAGGTTTGCATCACCGATAAAGTCCGCGATAAAGGCAGAATTGGGTGCCTCATACAAATCGCTGGGCGAACCCTCTTGCGCAATCTCCGCGTTTTTCATCACGATGATCCGGTCCGACACGGCCATGGCCTCTTCCTGATCATGGGTCACATAGACCGCCGTCAGACCAAGGCGTTGCTGGATTTGACGAATTTCCTCACGGACATGGCGACGCAGTTTGGCGTCGAGGTTGGACAAGGGCTCGTCCAACAGCAAGACCTCTGGCTCAAGTACGATCGCCCGGGCAACTGCGACGCGCTGTTGTTGGCCGCCTGACAGCTCACTCGGCAAGCGGTCACCGAACCCTGCAAGGCCCACAAGCTCCAGACCATGTTCAGCCTTTTGCGCGGCTTCGGCTTTGGGCACCGATTTGACCGTCAGCCCATAAGCCACATTCTGGCGCACTGTCATATGCGGGAATAACGCATAGGATTGAAAGACCATCGACACTTTGCGGTAAGTCGCGGTCAGATGGGTTACGTCTTCGCCACCAATATGGATGCTACCCGACGTTGCCATTTCCAACCCAGCGATCAAGCGGAGGGTCGTTGTCTTGCCGCAACCGCTTGGCCCTAGCAATGTCACAAGCTTGCCAGGGTCAATCGTTAGATCAAGCTTCTTCAAAGCGGTCACATCGCCGAATTTCTTGACCACACCGTCAAAGCGAACCGAACCGGGGGTAGTGAGTGTCATGGGTGTCTCCATTGGTATTAGGCTGCCGCTTGGACGCGATCAGTGCGACGCAGGCGCCGTGATCCGACAAGAAGTTGTAGAAAAAGGATAACCGCCAGCATTGTCACGATCAGGACAGCGGAATAGGCGATAGCAAGGCCAAACTCACCGTTCTCTACGCGGCCGACGATGAACGACGTGGCCATGTTGTGTTTGGCGCTGACCAAGAAGATCACGGCACTAACAGAGGTAATCGCCCGTACAAAGCTATAGGTCAGCGCGGCCAAAATCGCGGGCCCCATCAACGGCAGGATCACGCGCCGCACAGTCGTAAAACTGTTGGCACCCAAGGTGATCGACGCCTCATCAAGGCTGCTATCAAGCTGCGACATCGCAGCAATCCCGCCCCGCACGCCCACGGGCATGTTGCGGAAAACGAAGACGATAATCAGGATGATGCTTGTCCCTGTCAGCTCGATTGGGGGAAAGTTGAACGCCATAATATAGCTGACCCCGATAACGGTGCCGGGGATGGCAAAACTCAGCATGGTTGAGAACTCGAATATCTGCTTGCCGACAAAATTCTGGCGCACCAGCAGATAGGCCGTTGCCAACCCCACCAATGCCGTCAGCGGAGCGGCGATGCTGGAAATGGTCAGCGTGGTGAAGTAACTGTCCCAAGCAACACCAGAAAACCGTCCAGTCTCAAAATTGATTCCAAAGGCGCGGATATAGTGATCAAATGTAAAGCTGTGGTCATAGCCCCAAAGCTTTACGAAACTACCAAAGATGATCATTGAATAGACGACCGCTGTAAGTGCTGCCCAAGGCAGTGCTGTCGCATAGCAAAGCGTACGCACAACGGGGCTGAGGGCCGCGTTTTGACCTGAATCCGCCTTACCTGTGATGGTCGCATAGGACTTTTTACCCAACCACATCCGCTGCAACAAGAACGCTGATAGCGTAAGGCTTAACAGCGCTACAGCAAGGATCGCGGCTTTGGCAGGGTCCGCCACCGATCCGACAATGGCGAAATAGATGTCGGTGGATAGCACGGAATACCCGCTGCCTAGCACCAAGGGGTTTCCGAAATCCGCAAGGCTTTCGATGAAACCTAGCAGGAATGCATTGGCCAAACCCGGACGCATCAACGGCAAAGATACATAGCGGAACGTCTGCCAACGGTCGGCGTCCAATGTCTGCGAGGCTTCCTCCATTGAGGGGCTGACGCCTTGGACAACGCCGATCAGAACGAGGAATGCGATAGGTGTGAAAGAGAGAAGCTGTGCGAAATAGACACCCCAGAAGCCGTAAAGCCAACGGGTCTTTTCCCAGCCCAACAAATCAGCCGCGAATTCAGTGACAGAGCCATTGCGCCCAAACAGCAAGATCAGCGCAAGCCCGATGACGAAAGGTGGCGTAATGATAGGAATGACTGTCAGAACGCGCAGCAGCTTTTTCGCGCGGAAATCTGTGCGGGTAAAGATCAAGGCAAACGACAGGCCCAAAAGGGTCGTGCCTAGCCCCGTCATGACCGCCAAGAACAAGGAATTGATAGCAACGCCGCAAGATCGATCGCTGATCAGGCAGCGCAGGCCCCAGATATCGGCACTAAAGAAACGCGGAAAGAATGCTGTCAGGCTATACCCGCCCTGTACTTCGAAGGCCCGGACGAGGATATGCATGACAGGAAAGAACACAAAGACGCCGACCAATGCGACGATCAGCCCAATGATGCTGACCACAAAGGCGTCGCCACGCCCTTTGCCAGTTTGCGACATCGAGACTGTGAACACGAACAAAAGCGCCGCGAGACAAACACCCGCTCCAAGCCCCATACCGGGTTGGCCAGCGGTGATGGTGTCACCTGTCAGTATACTTTCAAATATCCGCGGCCCAGCACGGACAACAACCAAACCTTGTAAAGCGGTCAAAACCAACGCAACTGCCGCGATATTGCGCGCGGTTCTCGCGCGTCCCACTGGTGAAGCAACGCGCAGCTGTACGATCGACGCCGCGATCAATCCCAATGCGACAGGAGCAAGCCACCATGCACCATCCAGAACAAGCGAAAGGCCCGTGGAAGGCGCACCATCACTGACCCATTCAAACGATGCAAAGCCATCGTCAGTCATGTGCCATGGCAGAAAAGCAAAGCCCGCCAGCCCGAGGGCCAGCCAGAACAAGACGGTCCGTTTCATATCATGTCCAGTAAATGAGAGGTCTGGTGCCGCGCCTCAAGCGCGGCACCATCGTGATCGGTTCTTACTGACCTGGGTCGCCCACATCGGCATCCCAACGCGCTAGCAAACGTGCACGTGTGTCGCTGGATCCGTAAGTCGCAAAGTCATAGTCAATCAGCTTGATCGATGCCAGATCGGGGGATTCCGGTGCCACTTCTGCGTTCGAATTGGACGGCACTTGGAACGACTGCACCTCTGGCGCGCGCGATTGCACGTCAGCACGTAGGGCAAATGCCACCCATGCCTTTGCGGCATCTGCATTGCGTGCACCTTCGATGATGCTGACTGCGCCAACCTCATACCCCGTGCCCTCGCAAGGTGCGACGATCTCAAGTGGGAAACCCGTAGCAGCCAGCTTGACCATGTCGTGCATGAACCCGATTGAGACGCCTGTCTCACCACGTGCTGCGGCCTTGGAGGGCGCTGAACCCGACGAGGTATAGGAGTTCACGTTCTTGCCGACCGCTGCCAGTTTCACAAAGGCTTCATCTTCACCAAAGAGCTGTACGAAAGTCGCAAGCTCTGTATAGGCGGTGCCAGAGCTATTCGGGTTCGCCACCTGAATTTCGCCTTCAAAACGCGGATCTTCCAGATCAGCCCAGCATGCTGGCGGGGCGATGTTTCTTTCGGCAAGAATTTCAGAGTTATACGCAATGCCCAAAGCACCCGCATAAATGCCGACAGTGTGCCCGTTGGAGATATCAGACATGTTCTGCGCCCAGCCAAGCAATTCGCTGGTATCAACACCGGATGGCTGCAAAAGGCCTTCTTCTGCTGCAATCAAATGCGGATCACCGGTACCACCCCACCAGACGTCAATCTTAGGGTTGCCTGCTTCGGCGCGGATTTGGGCAAGGGTTTCGCCGGTGGATTTGCGCACCATCAACACATCAGTGTCAGGGTTTTCTTCCTCAAATGCAGCGGCCATGAGGTCGCACCAATCCTGCTCAGCGCTGCAAACAACGCTTAATTCATCTGCCGCGGCGGCTGTGGCGCCAGCAACCAGCAATGCGGTCAAAGAGACCAGTCCTAGAGTTTTCATGTCTTCCTCCCAGAAGTAGATTTCACCCAACCTTGCGTCGGCTGGGACAGTGGCACCAAGTTAGGGCGGGTCATGCAAATCTTGGACAGTGCAGGGATTAACAAAGCTACAGAATCCATCCTTTTGCGTTAACAACATTACAAACTCGCACAGGAATGTGGCAATTCGACCCAAACTGACAAAGACTGCGATCAATGCATAGGCAAACCCTGCATCAGACTGAGGCGAAAACAGATGACGCGCCCTAAAATAGGTATCGTAGATGATGAGGCCGGAATGCGCGCGGCCCTCGTTGCATTGCTTTCCGAGAACGAATTCGACCCAGTTCCGATGGAAAGCAGTGGCGATTTCAGAGTCTTACAAAAATCCATAGCTCTTGATCTCGTGTTGATCGATTTGCAGCTAAAAGGTGAGAGCGGGCTAGCATTGGCGATGGATATCAGACGTGCAGGAAACCTCCCGATAGTGATGCTCACTGGGCGCGGTGATGAGACCGATAAGATCGTCGGGCTTGAGGTTGGGGCAGATGACTACATGCTCAAACCATTCAATCCGCGTGAATTGATCGCACGCATTCGCGCGGTTCTGCGGCGTTACGGCAAAGGAGAACTTGCCGCGTCGACAGCGGATTCCCAAACCAGCCACCTTGCAGTAGGGCGCTTGCGGATCGACAGGGAAAACCGCGTTCTGTTGGACGAGAATGGCGATGAGATTTCTCTGACGAATGCCGAATACCGCCTGCTGGAGTTCTTCCTAAATCGCCCTGATGAGGTCATTTCGCGGGTCGAGCTGCTGGCCGAGATTGGCAGTGATTTAACCCGCTATATGGATCGAACAATCGACGTATTGATCCTTCGGTTACGGCGAAAGATCGAGGAAAACCCCTCAAAACCGACGCATCTGCAAACACGTCGCGGGCAAGGTTATATCTTTGTGACCGGCCTGAAAGAAACAACCTCATGAGTGGCTTTAGCGTCCGCACGGTCCAAGGTCGGCTATGGACAGCCCTGACCTTGCTTGCCGTTGCTGTTTTGACGGTGAGCACGGTCACCTGGATCGCGCTGCAACGGGTCGACGCTCGACTGCAGGACTTGCACCAAGAAACCCTTGAACAAGTTGCCCAGGCGCTGGATCTATCAAAACGCTCCGCTGATCTCGCGACGTCAGCCCCCTATCTTCTCAATCAGCGATCGAATTTTACGATCCAGCAAGAGGGGGCAAAACTGATCAATGTTTTAGACACTGTACGACAGGATTGGCCGCAAACGCGCTTTGGTGCTGATCGGGATGGGCAGCCATCCGTCTCAGTTATTTTGGACAGTATGTCAGATGGGGTGACGGACTTGGTCGACGCGTCCAGTGAACTTGATGCCATACAAAGTGCAATTCGTGCTCAAACTGGCAAACTTGGGATTTTGCGGAATGAAGCCTCTGCCGCTATTGAAGCACCAGAGAACCAAGATGCTATCCGCCTCATCTGGTGGTCATTGCAAAGTATGAACGCCGACGCGCTCAACGCGGCCTATGCGGGCAACCTGATCGGAGTGGGTGAGGAACAACGACACTATTTACAACAGCGCCAAGCTTTAGGGCCGCAAGCCCTAATGCCAGCACAAACGCGCTTTTTGCAACGGTTAGAGGAGATCGTTTGGGATAATGCCGGGCTATTTGAACTGCGCAGACAGGAACTGTCGAGCAACCTAAATGCGCAGAATGCGTTGTTCCGAATCCGTCAGGATGCGAACCGTATCAATGAAATTGCCAGCACCTATGCCGGCCAAGCCGAGGCCTTTCTGGCCACCGAAAGACAGGCATCATCAGGGACGATCCGCAATACACGCATTGCCGTCGCTGCGATCAGTCTTGTTAGTTTGACTTTGGCACTTGCGGCGGCAGTTTATGTATCGCGCTATGTGACATTCAACATCTCGCGGGTATCCAATGCCATGGTCCGATTGGCCAACGGGGATCATGCAATCGCCCTGCCCCGTAGATTGGGTAGCGAAGATGAAATTGGCGATCTGTTCCGTTCTTTTCGAAGCTTTCGCGCCAACGCCTTGCGACTAGACAGATCCAACCGTCAATTGGATCAACGCAATGCCCTCTTTGAAAAGGTCTTTGTGAATATCTCTGACGGAGTTGCGATTACGGACGGGGCTGGCCGCCTCACTGGGCGGAATCCGGCTCTTGCAAAGATCCTGCGCATCGATGCCGAGACACGACGGAGTCGACATTTCATGGACTGGTTGCGCGGCGGGTCTTTTGGCATGTCTGTGCAAAGAATCGGTCTGGCGCATGATCACCGTGGGTACTGCGAGCTCATCTCGGATGACGGCCAAACACTCGAAATTCGCGCCAGCAAACTGCCGGATGACGGTCGCGTTTGGCTGGTGTCGGACGTGACCGAGCGGCGCAATATGTCTGATCGACTTCAGCAAATCGACCGGATCGAGACCTTGGGCAAAGTTGCGGGCGATACGGCCCATGACTTTGCAAACATCCTGTCGACCATTCGCACGCATAACCATTTGCTCCAAACGCAAAAAGCGGCCGAAAGGTATACGAGCCTTGAAGCAATTGAGAACGCTGTCGACTTTGGGGCATCTTTGACAGAGCGTCTGTTGGCCTTTGCGCGCAAGCAAAGCCTGATGCCCGAGATCGTGCACTTGAATGCCTTGATCGAAGGGATGGCAGGCCTTGTGGAAATCAGCCTCAAACCAGAAGTCACCCTTGAAATATCACTGCCACCAGAACCGGTCTATGCCTTGGTAGACCCCGGTCAATTTGAATCAGCTTTGTTCAATCTGCTGTTGAACGCCAACCACGCCATATCTGCAGCAGGAAAAATCACTGTCAGTCTTACACGGAACGCGCAAAACCAGGCACGTATCCTTATCAGCGACACCGGCAAAGGCATGCCCAAAGAGATATTAGATCACGCCATCGAACCGTTTTTCACAACCCGCGCGGACCAAGGCGGCACCGGCCTAGGGTTGTCCATTGTCTATGGTTTCATCAGACAGACTGGCGGTGAACTCAACATCCAAAGCGCAATAAACCAGGGCACACAGATAGAGGTGCTTTTGCCAATCGGGGAACCTGACAAGGCTAATCCACAATTTGAGATCACCATGACATCACTGCTTGTAGAAGATGACCCGACAACCCGCGCCGCTGTCCGTACGCTCCTAAAGAACCAAGGTTTTCACGTTACCTGTTGTGCGACTGGCGAGGATGCATTGGCATTGCTGAGCACACGCAGGTTCAACTTGTTGCTCAGCGATCTAGATCTTGGAGGGGCCGTTGATGGTGTTTCTTTGGTTCATGCCGCAAAGCGCGCTGCCTCCCAGACACAAACCATCATCATGTCTGGTAAATCATCAGGCAAAGCGACGGTTCCAGCGCACACTACTTTCATTGAAAAGCCCGTCACGCCGCAGAATTTGGCAGAAACGCTAGCGGTACCCAGATTGATCAAATTGGACCAATAAGCATTGTCCGCAGACTCTTCTTGCCTCAAGGTTCAAGGCGCATCCCTTGCCAACCGAAAACCGATGTTCGTCTGGCGCCGCTTCACTGGGACAGGCTGCCGGATCGTTTGGTGAAGGTTATCAATTGGGTCATCAAATGACCCGCCCCGAACCGTCCCAGTTTCACAGGCCCCTGGCGGCTCAGCCGCGTCATGCGACGGGCGCCAGCAATCCGAAACCCATTCCCAAAGATTGCCGCGCAGATCGAAAAGCCCGAATGCGTCCGCATCGAATTGGCCGACCGAAGTCACTCCGATATCGCCGTCGTCACAACTATCATTCCGCCAGGCAAAATTCGTTCCGGCATCAGCCACGTTTGCAATCTCGCAGACCTGCTCTGGTATCGCCCACAATGGGCCAAGTGCATTTGCCTGCGCTTTGCTGAGCAAGAACTCAAACTCCGCTTCCGTTGGCAGCCGGAAAGGAGGCCCTTCGAGGTCGCTATTTAGCCAATCGAGAAATCCGCTGATATCGTCTAGGTTCACACATGAAACGGGGTAGTCTTCCGGCGTGTTACGCAATTGGTTATAGGCATAGGCCGTCCGCCGCAGACGGTTGTCTTCGCCCCACGCATAGCAAGTGGGGTCAGGCTCCATTTTTCGGCTTACAAAATCCAAACCTTCGGCTTCGATATACTGCCCAAAAATCGCCATCGTCGTTTCAGTAGTGGCAATGTGAAAGGGTGATATCTGGACATTACGGGAAGGTCCCTGTTCAGGGCGACCATCGTCACGTCCCATAACAAAATTCGCGGCAGGAATGGCTGCGAGTTCTACGCCTTTGACAGTAGTTAAAGGAGCGTTTGTCGAAAGTGCGGCCACAACGCCATCATCAAAAGCAGCCTCAGGCGGCGTTTCATCTTCAACAGGAACCAAAGTCAAGAGAAGCTTCAGGACGGTTGCGCGATCTGCTTCTCCACTGCGTACCAGTCCGTGGTCTGTTTGAAATGCAATCAATGCGCGGCGCGTGGCAAAGCCTAATATTCCATCAGCTTCGCCCGGATCATACCCAAGTTCGGCCAACGCAAGCTGCACTTCAATCAAGTCACGATCGCCGCCACTTTGCGGGATGACACCACCACCCTGAGGGACGACCTCGCCTGCGTCAGCGGCAACATCGACAGGCGCGGGAAAACTCGCTGGGACCGGGAAAAAGAAAGCGCCATCGCTGCCTTCAAGATCACGTATTTGCGGTGTGATTGTCTTTTGCCAGTTATAGACCTGCCGCAGCCGCCCGATTTCTTGTCCCAAGTAGCCTTTCAATTCACCCACAGCAATCAGGCCATCAGACCCCAATTCATTGGTGGTATCCGCCGCACCACGCAAACCTTTCAGCAAAGCATGGGTGAAGATTGAGCCACCAAGATCGTCGATTGCGATGGTTTGTTCGTTCATCCGACCCGCTGTGATCAGGTGCCGCCCCGGTCCAGATAGCTGTTCGCGTGTGATATCGGAAAGGTCCGATTGCGGGGCCGCACCAGCAAGACCCGAGAAACAACTATCGAGCAGATAGAGTACTTGATGAGCGTTGATGTACCGGTTCCACCGTGTCAAATCCGACATAGCAACCATGCCGGACAAGGTGGCTTGCTGGCTGTTGGCAAGAGGCAGAAAACCCATGTCACTCCCGCCAACCTCTTGGGTCTCGCCGTGGCCTGACCAATATAGCAAAAAACGATCGTTGGGTCCGACAAGCGGCCGGAATTCATCGACCATCAGCTCTTCAAGTCGCGCCTTCGTCACTTTGTCTTCGGTCAAGATGTGGACGTAATCGAAACCTGCCTCATCAATCAAATAATCATGCATACGCATTGGATCATCGAAAGTCGGCAAATCCGCATAATGTTCAAAGTCGCTCACACCGACGATCAGTGCATAGCTTTTTTGAATGTCACCAAAACCAGCCCGCGTCATGAGGCGCTCAAGACCAGTTCGCGTGTCAGGCTGGATGGTTGCCTCATCAAGCCCTTGTGCGAAGCCGCTTGCTGCCCATAAACAACACAACGCTGATCCAAGAAGGCCGCGCATCACTCTTCCTGAAGCTTCTGTTTTTTCTCGGCCAGCGCGATCTCTTTCTCTTCTATCTCAAGCTTGGCTTTCTTATATTCGTTCAGCTTGCCCAACACCCCAAAAACAGAGCCGCCAATCGTAGTAATTGCTCCGGCAAGTGCGGCGACGGCTGTGACAGTGTCGTCCATCCCGCCTTGCGGGGTCACGCCATCTGGCGCATTGGGCAATGATAGCCAGTACCATCCAAGTGCGATGCCGATCGCGGCAAGGACAATGATGACGATCCAATTTCTTAAGAACATGGCCTATCTCCCCAAGAGAACGGAAATCTGGAACACGATTCTGGATGCTGTGAATAGTGTACTCCAGAACAGCCAAATTCGCTAATGATGCGCAGCATTACCAATTCACATTCCTCCCGCGCACATCAACGTGGACGAAGGTATTGTACTTCCCAAGGCCACCAACAAAGACGCCGTCGTTTTGCATCTTGAGGATGCGTTTGTGCCAGCTAAGGGCGGTATTGCCGTCTGCGATTGTGATATCTGCAGCTGTAAACTGCTTGTGTTGGCTGTCTTTCACGCCACCAATGCAGGTATTATACGCCTCAGACCGATAGCAGCTGCTGATCCGCACGGGGGCGCCAAATTCCTCGCGTATCGCCTGCAGCAGCAGCGTCAGTGGTATTGCGTTCTGCCAAAGCTCTTGAGGTGGATCTGTATTCAACCCCGCACAGCCACCCGACCCATTGCTGCCGCCGCGGTAAAGCAGTTCTTTGGCCGCGAAATTCGGCGCTTGAGGGCGGATTTCAGCATTGAAAAAGTCAACAAATGACTGCTGGGCGGGGGCGGCAGGGGCCAAGTTGTCAATCGTTGGAATGCGCGGGGTAATAATGCGCCCTTCGTTCTCGTCAGCCGATGCAAAGAAGCCCCAATAGCCCAGGTCATAGTTTGCGCCGTGCACCTTGCCGCGACCAGAAATAAACACTTTGCGCCGCGCAAACACATCGTCTGCCCATTTTGAATCGCTCAATTGATTGCGAAGACCCTTTGCCAGAACCTCGCGCAGCTTCATTTCGGTGATTGCCGGGTTCAGCGCACGCGCGTCATTGACGGCTTTCACTGTTGCCTTGGATGCTCCGCCTTGCTGGATCGCAGCATCAAAGAGCATCCCAACACTCAGCGGCGCAGTCAGGCCCATTTTTGCGGCCTGTGGCACTGCCTTGCCGTCCCAAAAGGCGGCGCGGCTATGCGCAAGTTGCGCTGTGCGGGTGACCTCTTGTTCGCCCAAATCGTCAAACAATCTATGCCATTCATCATCAATTGTACCATCAGCTTTCAAGACATTGACTCGCGCCCATGTCGATTGCTCACCGATTGAACCCATTGCCAGCATGGTCCGTAATCCAGCAGCCCGATCATTGCCGAACACAGCGTTAAGCGTTTCAGGACCAGCCGCTTCGATTAGTTTCAGAACCGCCTGCAAATGCCCGAACTTCAACGTATAGCCGTGATAGCCCCAGGTCATGACCGCGCCGTCAAAGTCGCCAACAATCTTGCCGAACCCGTGGCATTCAAAAGCTGCAGTCGTTTGGGCGCATAAATCGAAAAGGTCAGGCTCTGGCGGCCCTACCAATGCAGCCCAGTCTTGACTTGTGAGGATGGCATCTATTGCTGGCCTTCCCGTGCTTGCCCGCCATGCCAGCAGCGCGTTCTCCGTATCGTTACCAAAGATCATATCGATCCCTTGGGTATCAAAACCACCATTGCGCAAAGCCAGCTGCATGCGACGGATCAAATGACCATAAACTGCGCGGGTGCCTTCGGTGCGCCGCAACAGGACTGGATCGTCCGCAACCGGATTGACCAATGCGGGAGTGGGATCAACGTTCGGTTCAACTGGCTCCGGATCAGGAGTGATATCACGAATGACTCGTTGTACATCGTCACGAAATGCCGCAACACCCGCCTGCAATCCATCCAGAATTTTGCTAAGGACATCACGGCTTGCTGCAATCTTGGCAGCAACTAACGCCTGCGTCGCGGCGTTTATCTGGGTGGCCGCAAGGTCCATTTGCAGGATTTCGATCTTGTCGATCTCAAGGTTTGCCGCCTCGATGCGTTTGGCTTTTTCAGCAGTACCAAGTCCCGATGCGCCAATTTGGGAAATCGTGTCAATTAACTCAGCGCGCAGCGCCTCTAGTCTCGCAAATTCCTGTTCCATATGAAAATTCCTTGTATCAATTTTCGGCCGCGAGCCGTTTAATCCTTTCAGCGCGCGCGCGGAGATCGCCGGTCAAAAGGGCGGCCTCAACCAATCTTGTGTTTTGATCAGGCGAACCTGTGGCAGCGCTTACAGCTTTGTTCAGCGCAACCTGAGACAGCTCGATCAGGTACAACCATTCGGCCAACATTTCGCGTTCTGTCGCGATGTCTTGCCGAATTTGTACAGCTTGCTCTGGCGAACTTCCGCGTAATGCACGGAATTCGCTACTTGTAAGCGTACGATACGCTGTCGTCGATTGGTTCAAGACGACATCCAGAACCGTATTGATCTGGTCTGACGCTTTCACCAACTCTGCTCGGAAGGCCTCGCGCGATCCGATATCACTCGCGAAACTAAGAACTTCGCCCAAGACCAAAATTTCAGCGTTGATTGCCTTGGCCGCAGGCTCTGCGACCTCGGTTGCGCTAAAGCCCAATCCAGCTGCCTGGAGTCCGGCCACATCTTCCTTCAGACCATCCAGCGCGCGTCCCTCAGCATATGCCAGAAGAATGCCATTCATCTCAGCGACCGAATGCACCGCAAACCGGACAGAAGCCACAAATGGTGGATCAGCGGAAGGCGCGAAAAGCGGGATGTCTTTGCGTTCCAATGTGTCGGAGATGCTGTTCCCGTCAATGACGCGGATGCGTTTGGCTTTTTCCTCGGCCGCCATTTCGTTCAGGACGCTGTCAGAGGCCTCGACAACGCTTGAAAATGCCGACGCATATGTCTGAAACTCTTGGACGCCCGCTGTCGTTCCGCATCCCGCCAAGACAAATATCGCCAGTCCCAATGATCGTTTGATCATGTCAAATTCCTTTTAATAATACGCGTCACTTGTTGGCGCAAAACGCGTCGGCAACATGTCGAAATCAAAATGCAAACTAACGAGTTAAAAAGGTCCGAAAATATGCCCCTATTTGACGGCCTGATCTGATTTAATGCAACGGTTTTGTGTTCTGGGGCGTAAAAATACCCCACAAAAGTGTCCTAGTTTTGGCTCCTGTCCAAATTGGGAAACGGGATATTGTGGTGGCCAAAAAAGGGTCTTCAAAAAATCGCTGTTCGTGTTGGTTTTACGATCAACGCGGCACTTGCACAAAACTCAAAAAACCGTCGACGGCGGAAGTATGCATGAACTAATATGTTGTTATATATACACTAATTATGGATTTGTTTGAGTATGGTTTTCCCTACCAGCGTCGCAGTTGACACGAATCGGTTATTGGCCAGACAATAGGAGCATATTTCTAATCAGTCACTTTTCGACTATTTTCGACATCATTTTTTATTCTCACCGACGTCATTTTATGAAGGTGTTTTGCCATGTCTATTACCCTGTCTCCAGGTGTGCTTTCCTTTGAACATCCCTCTGGTGCGTCCGTTGTCCGCGGCGCGATTTCAAACCGTCTTCTTGCGGTTGGAATGGCCCGAAAAGGCCCCATTGGACAGCCTATTTTCGTCCAGACCTATGACCAATTTACAGACCATTTCGGCGATGATCTGACCTATGGCGAACTCGGATTGCAGGTGCGGCAATTCTTTACCGCCGGTGGCAGTGATGCCGTCGTTGTCAGGGGGGCCGCGGGTGCTGTTCCAGCTGACACCACGCTGCAAAGCGAATTTGGCAATCCCGCGCTAGAGTTCACCGCATTGGGCGAAGGAACACACGGCAACCAAATTCGGGTCGATGTCGACTATGACACTCTCAGCCCTGAGCTGACCTTCAACGCGACCGTCTACCGCGAAGTTGTCGACACGCTTGGTCGTTTGGGTCGCACTGAAGAGGAGATTTTTCGCGATCTGTCGATGGACCCGATGGCTGCCAATTTTATTGAAACCAAAATCAACGGCGTGTCCAATCTAGTGAACGTGCGTAATGTCGCTGCGGCACTGGACCTCTTGGTAGCGCATGCGGCAGAAGTCTACAGTCAATCAGCGAATTTCTTTGCCAGTGCTGCAGCCTTCAATGCAGCATTGGCCGCCGCATCCGGTACGCACTTAGTCTTGGAAATTGACGGGCTGACTACAGCGCCGATTGATATCAGTGCCGCCACAAATGCGGCCCAGATCGCGACCCAGATCAACACGGCTCTAACAGCGCAATCTGTTGCGGCCGATGTCAGCGGTACTTTGGTCAACGGCGGGCTGCGCCTTGCAGCCACCAGCATTGGGACCCGCTCAGTTCGCGTCGTGCCTGCACCGTCCAATGATATTTCAGCGGAATTGGGATTGGGCGCGTCCAATGGTGGGATCGAGGTGGGCCTGTACTCTGCATTGCGCCCCGAAATGACCGGTATTTCCAGCCGCATTTTTGCGGCACCTGGCGTGATTACCGCACTCTTGAATATCGCTTCCGCCGCAGGGAACCCTGCGCGCACGGCTAGTTTTAACGATGGTGGTGCAAACACCGATGTCGTTTGGGGTGTCGCATCTCCCGACCTGACCACGATCCGCTTGCGCAGCGAGCTAGACAGTCTGGTTGCCGTGCTGAACGCAAGCGCGCTTGAGGATACTTGGGTTTTTGACCGGATTGGCATGCGCATCCGCGGTTTGCGCCTTGATGGCGCACAAGCACAGTCGGAGGCCGCCACGCTGGCCGGTGATGCCGCAGCACTGAATGCCAGCGCTGTCCGGGCAAGCTATGCATTGGGCCAGGACGGCGGTGCAGCCGGTGTCGATGGCACCGCACCGGTGCTCGCTGATTACCTTGACTACTATCAAACAATCGCCCGCAAAGTCAGCATCTTCAACATGATGATCCTGCCGCGCGGACATGGCCAAACTGATTTGGCCCGCAGTTCAATCTGGGGTGCAGCCAGCTCATTCTGCCGCGATGAGAATGCTCTTTTGATTATTGACCCGCGCAGCGACAACACCGCGTGGTCGGACGTTTTTGAGATTACTGATGAAGCCGAAGTAACGGATTTCAAGAGCGGGATCTTGCCCCAAGTGTCCTGCACGTTCTGGCCCCGTGTCCGAACTCCCTTGGGTAAATCGCAAGTGCACATCGACCCCGCAGGCACGATTGCCGGAGTGATGGCGGCGACCATTGCAAAGTCCGGCGTCTGGAACACAGCAGCAGGCCTCGGCGCACCGTTGAGTGGTGTAACGGGCCTTGAGTATGGCATGACTGACGCCGAAAATGGCGTCATTAACCCGCGTGGTATCAATGCGCTGCGCGCAAAATCCACCGGCAATGTTGTTTGGGGTGGTCGCACTCTGGCGGGTGATGATGCTTTTGCCGACCGCGACTTTGCTTACATTTCAGTGCGGATGACGACCGATTTCATCAAAAACTCGATTTCGCGCGCACTGGAGAGCTTTGTATTCAAAAACAACAATGCAGACACCTGGGCACAGATCGAAATGATGTGCCGTGCGTTCCTCCATGACCTCTACAAGAAGGGTGCCTTTCGCGGCACCAAAGTGGATGACGCCTATGAGGCACGTTGCAATAATCTGACGACCTCTCCGACAGATATTCAGCTGGGGATCATGAACGTTTGGGTGAAATTTGCCCCGAACTTCCCGGCAGAATTTATTCATCTGCATATTCAGCACAAATTTGAACAACCATCATTCTAAAGGAGGCGGCCATGCCCATCGTTCCTGTTGAGGTCACGCCTACGCCACTGACCAATGCCTATTTTGAAATGTACATCGGTGAAGACCTTGTTGCGGCCATAACCGCAATCGGGGCCATCAAAAGCTCGATTGCGGCAAATCCATCCAAAAGCGGGACGGAATTGCACTCGGTCTTCAGCCCCGGTGCCGTCACCTATGAAGCCGTCGAGATTAAGCAGGCGCAAATTCTGGATGTCACGCTACCGAACTGGCTTGAACTTGCACATAAGTCGAACGATTCCGGCGCGATGGACATTGATAACATGAAAAAGAATGTAATCATCAATGTCAAAGACCGCAGCATGCGGACGCGTATCCGGCATCAGCTGTTTTCTTGTCTGCCGACGTCGGTGGCATGGGACGCGTTGGATTCAAATTCAGAAGCGAACACCTTTCTGACGTTCACTTTGCAGTATGAATACAACCTCACCGAATATCTGGAAACTTAGCGTTTGGTGTTGTGGCAATGCAAAACGGGAAGGTCACATATGGCGTGCAGGGGCGGCAGGACTATGCCTTTGGCGCTTTACTGGACGAAGACCTCTTCGCCATCGGTGCAGATGTTGACCGCGCCCTTGGTCATATCGTGCAAGATGGTGAAGGCCGTATAAAGCCTGATGAGCTGCCTGACCTTCCGTTGGTCGACTATGAATTCCTGCAGGCCCATTTTTGTATCGCAAATTTCGGCGATCAGATCAGCCGCAACCTGACTTGCTCGGACTGCCAAAAGAGCTTTGCCGTCAGTTTTTCGCTCAAAGCGTTCGTAAAGGCCTTTCTGGACGAGATGACGATTGAAACATCTTACGCCTTTGAAGGCGCGACGTTCCGGCTTCCGACACGGGCCGCAATTGAAAGACTTCAAAATCAGGACACGGGGTTCGTGGAGGTTCTGTGTGATGATCCATGTGACCCCACTGCATTTGAGGCCCATTTGGCCGCTGTTTGCCCCGTTTTCGCGGAAGACATCAAAGCGGATTGCCCACGATGCGGCACCGCGCACAGCTATGCCTTCAATTTAAGGCAGCATTTGACCGACAAACTACAAACCCGACTGCGCAATATCGTAGCCGAAATTCATATTCTCGCTGTCCGCTACCATTGGACAGCCAAAGACATTTTAGCATTAAGCCGCGTAAGCCGGCGTGCATTGATTGAAACCATTCAGCGGCAAAGCCAGCAGGCATCAGCCCGTTAACCCCCGCCGGAATGGTCTTATTTGCAAGGGAGAGGATGGCAATTTGGGCCGTTACTTTGACACCATGCTGCAAAACTACGCGCGCCCCGATGCAGAGGTGTTTTCCTCTGCGTCCGCCGTCGAAGATGTGTCCGAACCCAAGGATGAAGCGGCTGACATGATAGCTGTAGACGTGCCGACGGCTATCAGCACACCTACTACTGAAACCCATCTGGACGTGCCGGAAAGCACGCCCAGCGCACCCCCTGAAATGCATCTGAACTCGCAAGCAAAAGAGCCGATAGGAAACAGAGAGCCAGTCGAGGTTGAGCCTGCTGTGATCGAACACATCGTGAAAACAGAAGTTGTTCACGATCAAGAAGCTAGGTTTGAGCGTCCTCTGCCAGACATACACGCAATGGAACAGCCCATGACGACTTCACAGACTGACCTTCACGTCAGTGAGCTTCATGAACATCAGACGACACATGAACATCATGACTATCACACCGAGAATATCACCGAACAATCCACTGAAACGACCGTTCACACTTCAGAGCCTACGCCACCGCCGCAGGTGGATGTGCCTGACGTCAAGGACCAAGTGGACGCCATAGAGGAACAGTTGGGCAAGGCCATGTTGCAGCTGCGCGACGGCACATTTGACCCAACCAGCTTTTTGGTTCCGTCCGAAGGCTTTGAGCCGCAGCAAGACACGCCGCATCTGCCACCAGAGGCTGAGATTATCACCGAAGTGACCCATGAAATCGTGCGCGAGGTGCATCATCATCACCACGAAACACGGATCGAACCAGCGACGGTCGCATCTATGCCAATCCGAACTGCCGCCACCGCATCACAGATCGGGCCCATCCGCTTTCAATCTGTTTGGGATAGAGAGAGGTCACACTGATGCCTGTAGCCTCTGTCTCTGATGTCACGCGATGTGTCGAGCGGCTGTTCAAACACAGTATTGAGCGGCGCTATTCCGACGCGATCACGGTCAATACAAGCGCTGTGTCACCAGTGGCCGTGGCAGGTACGACGAACCTTATCAATGCCTACCTGTTTCATATGATCCCAGAAGGCAAACCAGTCGCCGCCGAGGATCCGACTATCAGCCCGCAAGCCCCGGTTTATTACTCTAAACCGGTGTCGATGTTCTATCATCTGACAGCACATCACAACGCGGCAGGTGTCACCCTTTATACAGAGCAAGACTTGTTGGGTCATGCGCTGGCAACCTTGGTCGATTACGGTCAGTTGGATGATGATCTCGTGGTAAACGGCACCCCGGTTTTCGATGCCAGTTTGACTGGCGCAAACAACACTTTCAGCGTCGAAGTCCTGAGTAAGACTGACACCGACGCCCTGAATGCGTGGGCTATTTATGACAGCGGCCAACTTCGCCCAAGCGTCTTTTTTAAAGTTGGGAACGTGCGTTTGGCTCCCGAAGCCCCTGTCGGCGTCTCGGCTCCAATCTTAAGTATCGGGCAGCTGACACTGCCGCATATGGGGCCACGTATTTTCAGCCTCACCAATACGGTTACGGCCACCTTGCCCACTGATGCAGGACCTGTTGTCCAGCAATTTGCGTTGGATCCCGCGCAACTGCATCTTGGTGCCAGTGCTGTTGACAGCAGTCTGGCGCTTGTGGGCGCAGCGCTTGATCAGACAATCACCGTTGAACTGACCCTGCCAACAGCCTCAGGTCCACTGGTGATAGATGTAGATATGGCCGCGAACGCTGGCTTTGGCTGGGGCGTGCGCAATGAAGCGGGCAAGCTCTTCATCGACACAGGCACCCAGCTTGACCACGCAACCGGAGGTGTGCCGCAAACCCACGCGCTTGAGCCGGGAACGGGCGCATTGCGTGCCAAGAAATCCGAAATATTGGAGCGTGGCGATACTCAGGTGCCAATCGCCTTGCCGTCAAATGCGGTTAGCCTCGCGTTTCATCCTCATATTAATAGCGTGCCTTTGGTTGTCGGTGATCAATTTCAAATCGTCCTTGATGGCGATTTTGATCTGACGGCGATGGCCCCTGTGATGGATCACCACGCAATGCTGCGCCTTGCCGTCGGGCTACAAAGCTATGACCTGCGCGATAGCATGGTAGGTTTGTCGGCGGGTCAGGCTGCGATCTCAGGGGCGCGCACCATCGACTTCATCCTTCCTGCTACAACTGATCTAACCCAACCGCTTCTTGTGCAATTGTGGGTGCGTGATCACGCCAGTCAACCTTTCTGGATTGGAGGCGGAGCATGAACAAATTTCAATCCGCATTTGAAGCTGATCTCGCGGCCTTGATCACACAGACAGAGGCGCTTTTGTCCCCGGCAGATCAAAGTCCGGCTTTGCACTGGGCCGTCGACCCAGATGCGTCGCGGTTTGGCACTCTAGCACGGGTTTTCGGCCTTAGTTTTGCGCACTCAGCTCTGCTGCAACTTCTTGTGGTGCACCATTTCCGGCCTGACTTGTCAGGACAGTTTGAAGCACGCGGGACTGTTCCCTATGTCCATGAGGCATTGGTGCGCGATCTGTTTTCACTCGATCAGACACCCATTTACACAAGCGATAGCCCGCTGAACCAATGGCAGTTGATCAGCGCCCGCGATATGGGGCCGGGTGCGCCCATTGCATTTGAACTTGATCTGGCCGTCGTCGAATGGATGGCAGGCCGTCCCGGTTTATCGCCACTAATCCTGCGCCAGCTAGAACGTATCGTCGGAAGTACGCCTGACGCCCAAGCCATTGATTTTGCAAAATCCTGCCCCAGCGACGACGCACGCCCACTAGTCTGCTTGATACAAGGTGATGCTGCGCCCAAATCAGCCGCGCAGATCGCCAGAGCGTTCGGAATGGGGCTTTGGAAAGTATCGGCGGAGACGCTTGATGACATCCAAATCGGCCAAGTGCATCGCTTTGCAACCGTTCAGCACGCTGCGCTTTGTTGGGATACATCAAATGGGCTGGACCCCAAAGCATCCCCACCTGCCAAGCTGCAGTTTGCACCCGAGGCCACGCCGTCGCCTAGGCTGCGTATCGTCCACTTTGATGCCGAGAAGCTCACCCATGCCTCTCTTGCCGCAAAATTTCGTGACCAATTCCCGAATGAAACACCCGACGCCATCGCCTATGCGGCCAGCCTGCGTGATGCAGGCGTATGGCTGGACCATGAACCTGACACGCGCGATCTTGCAGCATTTACGCAGCGCCTGATTGCCCGCAATACCCAGACGCTTCAGGCTTTTGCTGTTTCTGTCAGTGCCGATGTCAGCTTTGATGATCTGGTTTTGCCGGCGGTGGAAAAGGCAAAACTACGCGGGCTCGCAGATAGCATTAGACTGCGGCATCGGTTGTGGCAAAACCCCGAAGTCGCGCGTGTCTATGCGCAAGAACGCGCCATGACAATTCTGATGCAGGGTGTTCCCGGCACTGGCAAAACAATGACAGCCAAGGTCCTTGCCAATGCGGTGGGGATGCCACTTTTCCGCGTCGATATGGCCCGGCTAACCAGCAAATACATTGGCGAAACCACAAAGCATTTACGCGCTCTTTTTGACGCTGCAAACCAATCAGGCGCAATATTATTCATTGACGAGTTCGAGGCCATCGCCAGCCGACGTACTGACGCCCGCAACGAAGTGGCCCGATCCTACAATCAAGACACAGCCTATCTGTTACAGCTGATCGAGACCTCACTTGATGGCATTGCAATTTTTGCGACCAACCGTCCAAAAGACATTGATGATGCGATGATGCGGCGCATTCGCCATGTGATCGACTTTCACCCGCCGCAGCAGGATCAACGCGCAGAACTTTGGCAGCGTGCATTGGCACCCTTCAATGTAAGCGCAGAGGTGGCCGCGATTGCGCCATTGCTGGCCGAACAGTTCGACTTCACAGCGGCCCGCATCAAGGCGGTTGTTTTGAATGCCTTTACCCTTTGTTCGTCTGGCGAAAGCGGCATCACGCTCGCAACACTGCGCGCCGCAGCCCTGACCGAGGCACAGGCCCAAGGCCGTCTGCCGGGCCGCCGCGAACTCCAACATCTTAACAACTTTGGCGACAAGGCAGGCACGGCATGAGTTATTCAGAACCTCCGGTCCAAACCGTCCAAGGCGCCTTGATCCAGCTTTTTCCCGGCAAAGGTCTTGCAGGGATCGCAAATGCCTACCCCAATATCGTTCAGTTCGATGTGAACCCCGATACGCTCACCCGGTCCTACACGCCCTGGCAGCCGGAAACCCAAGCCGGTGCCCCTGCCCCCGGTGCGGCAGTGCAACCTGTGTCGGTGCCCGAAAAGTTTACAGGGCTCAGCATCATTCTGGACCCGATGGCAAAGACCACATCTTTGATCCCAGCCAATTTCCTGAGCGTCGAAGCCCGACTTTCTGCGCTGCGCAAGATGATCCAGCCAGCCAAGGGACTTGTGGGGGATTTGCTGCAAACGGTGGGTGATCTGGTTGGGGCAGACATGGACTATGAGCCGCCCGAGATTTCGCCGGTAATACTCTGGCTCGGCACCCGGATTGTCCTACCAGTGCAAATGACAAAGTTCGACATCACTGAACACCAGCATGACCGGATGTATTATCCGACACGAGCCACTGTGTCTTTGGATTTGCAGGTGCAAACCCCAGACAAGTTCCGCTGCATGGACAGCCCCGTCGCTGACATTGCGGTGGCGGCCTACAATTACACCAAAGCCCAACAGGACCTCAGCGCGATTGCAAGTGCCGCGGACCTTTCGCCGCTGTGGCGGCTTGTTGTGCCAGTTTAGGAGACGGACGTTATGGCGAAATTTCTTCCCACCAGCAGATACGCCCGTCATGCCGAGGTCTTCAAGGCGACGGACACCGCAGGCCGCGAGGTGCTTGCCGTGACGCCGCCGCTCATTCCAAAGCTTCAGAACCGCGGCACCCATCTGACAAAAGATACCCAGCGGCTGGATCATTTGGCCCATCATTACATGGCTCAGGCAGACGCTTTTTGGGCGATCACTTCTCACAATGCCCGCATTTTGCCGGACGCTGTTCTTTCCCAATATCGCATCCGAATTCCGGTGAAGGACGCATGATATGTTAAGTGAAATCCAGATCGTCAGCGGCGCAGAAGGCACACCTTGGACACGGGACCAAAGAGAATGTGTCCTTGAAATCCGCTCCGAGCATACTTTGGACGATCCCACCAGTTTTTCCATTCTGATGCATGATAAACCGCGTGACCCAGACCACCGGTTGCTGGCCGTCGGCCGCAAGGTTGCCGTTCTGGCGCGACCGGGAACGAGTGGTGACTGGACCGTCCTATTTCAAGGCAAGGTCGTGGAAATCGAAACGAATGAGACGCAAGGTGGAGCTGGTTCGACGATCCTTTATCGCGGGGTGGATATCCGTACTTTGATGGCGGGACGCAGCTATACCGGTTCATGGTCGGGCCATGTCGATGCGGTGATGGAGCATCTGATCAACCTCGATTTCCCTTCGGCCGTGGTGCATGCGCCCGACGTCAACACGTTAGAGGAAAGCAGGAACCCTCTGGCACAGAATTCCAACAACCTTGATTTTCTGCGCGCGCAGGCCGTAGCGCTTGGCCACAATCTTTGGGTGTCCTATGCCACCGTCCCTGATACGTCGAACGATCTGGCGCTGCCGAACCCTTTGGGTGAGACACCAAGCATCAACATCGAACCGACAATCCATTGGGCGCGGTCGCCTTATCTGGAACTGAAACTCGGCAACCTTTCTTTGCCAGAACCCTCCTTGCTTGGCGCTGTCCCACTGATCAATACAGAACCCGGACCGGTGACATTCAAGGTCCACATGAATTCAACCCAATGCCCGAACGTCACCCAGTTTGAAGTGGTGGAAAACGGGCAAGAGGTTGCCACGATGCCGCAGGAACAGTCTTCGGGTGCGGTGCCATTAGACGTGCCCGCGCCACCGGTCGGTGGATTGGGGTCAGCACCGGATGCCGATGATCCGGTCGTTTACTTTCAGCCCCCCGCGGCCCGTCAATGTACAGAAGACGAACACGTCAACGAAGCCCTCGAGATCACGCGCAGCTTTAATCGCAAGGTCAAGGTTTCAAGCACAAAACGTAAGCTGGAGCGCCTGTTCGTTGCGCATGATCTGGCCCAGCTCGAAGGTGTCGACGCGCCGCTGGCTGACATCATGTACCGCGTGCGCGAGGCAACGCATGTCATACGCATCGACAATCACTACATGGATGCCATTTTGGATAGCGAAGGCACAGTGCCTGCCGCATCCGCAGCATCGCCACTCTCAGCCCTAGGAGTAGGATGATGACCCGTGTCCCCCAACGTGGACCTACGATTGATGAAACGGTACGGCCATCGACAGGGCCCATCCGCACCAAACTGCGCGGCGAAGTGACCGACAATGACGATCCCGACAAGCTTGGGCGGCTCCGCGTCAAGGTCAAGACGCTAACGGATGACAAAGGCAATTGGGCTGAACCCTGCGTGCCCTTCGCGGGTGCGGGCCTGGCGTTTTTTGCCCTTCCCCCCGTGGGCACAGGTGTTTGGGTCGACTGTCTGGATGGGCGGATCGACCGGATGGTCTACAGCGGCTTTTACTGGAAAGAGGGCGAGCTCGACGGTCAGGATTACAAGCCAGAGCGCGTCCATTTCGAGACAAAGTCATTGCGTCTAGAAATCAGCGATGCTGACGACGAAATCCGCATTGAGATCAAGGGCGGCGGTGCTTTTTCCATTAAAGGTAACGAAGTCACGATCGAAGCCAGTTCGATCACGCAGGATGCCTCAGGCAACAAAGTGGTCTTGGACAGCATGGCGTTTGACGTCAAGAACGCTGCTCTCAAGGTCGTGTGAGGGGACGGATATGAGCAATCAAACCCTGATCCAAGCCGCCGAAACCAGCGACAGCGCGCAAGGCAAAGCTGCCAGTTTTGTTCCCACCAACATGCGGGCGACCAGTGGCAACATGCCATTATCAGTGCAAACCGACGTGCCAATCTTTCCAGGCAGTTCACCTGCCTTGACCGTAACCGGGACTTGGCTGGTCGCCGGATCACGGGTGACTGCGGGTGGGGTCGGCCTCATCAATTCAAGTTCAATCAGCATGGGATACAGTCCCGTCCCCGCCACTACCGGTCCGCTTCAAATCTTACCAGGAAATCAAAATGTCCTTATCAAGTTCTGAGACGATCCATGCGCTGGCCTATCCGCTCCATTTCGATGCGGACAAAGGGCAATTCGCAAAGACAGCGGATTATGACCGCTATGTCGCAGGGCTGGTGAAACAGGTTTTGCTGACGGCCCCGGGAGAACGGATTAATCGGCCGCGTTTTGGCACACCATTGTCGCAGATCTTGTTTGGGACACTGAACGAAGAAATCGCCTCATTGCTCGAGGCGCAAATTGTGCGCGCGTTAGAGCAATGGCTTGGCAATGTGATCAAGGTGGACAAGGTTACAACCGCGATCATCGCGCAAACCACGCTGGAAGTGCGGCTTAGTTATATCGTTCTGGCTACCGGCGTCAGTGATGTCCTGACTCAGCAGGTGGGATCATGAGCGCACAAGGTCGTCGCATCGCACTGGCAGAACAAGAGCGCCCCTTTGCGCAAACCGGGATCGATTTCATCTATGTCGATCCGGACGATCACGCACGCGTATTGGTCTACTTTGTGATTGACCCGGCGGACCCGGATTTGGCCATGAGCGCAGGCGATTTCGGTATTGAGTGTACCGGGATCAAGTCCGGCCAAGACAGTGAAGTGATCCACCAAACACTGGCAGCCCAGATCGACGCACAGGGTCGATCGCGCACCGCACTTGTCCTGACATTCGCTAGCGGCGCCAGCTTTGAAACGCAGCTTTTGACGATCACTGATCTGGTCGCTGCGCGGATTGACCCCTACAGTCGAACAACCAAGTTTTCGTTTAAACAAAGCTGTCCCAGCGTGTTTGACTGTGGCTGCCCTGACCCGTCCGAAAAAAGTATTTCAGCTGGCTATCCCACAGACTACCTTGCGCGCGATTTTGAAAGCTTTCTGGAAAGCTTCTTCACCTATTCGTCCGAACGTTACCCCGATTGGCAGATGAATTTGACTGCCGATCAAGCTGTCATGTTAGGTGAAGTCATGGCAGCACTTGGTGACGAATTCTCCTATATCCAAGACCGCTATGCGCTTGAGACGCAGTTTGACCACCTGCAAGAACGCAAGTCATTTGAGCAGATAACCCGTATTCTAGGGTATCGTCTCCAACCCGAAATGCCGGCCCAAGGTTATATCGTTTGCAGGCATTTTGACGGGCAGGATCAAACCCTAACTGCCCCCGGCGCAACTGCGCTGGTGACGGCTGGAACTCAATTGCAGGGCTTTGGGGATTCCGATCAGGTCATACCAATAGAAGTGGGCCATGCCCTGTCAGATATATTGGCTGAGGTCACCTATGACACCAACGCCGCATGGACGGATGTACCCGCCCATGTCGCTGATGAAACCTGCCCAAAACTGGAAAAAGGCGCCCGATCAATTGATGTCGTCGGGCGCGGCCTGTCGAACTTGCCGGTTGGCAGCAAGTTACTGATTGAAACCCGTCCAGCGCGGCAAGCAGTCGGTTTGCACCGTTTTATTGTGACGGTGATGGATGTGCAGACACATCGCGATGAACTGTTAGGCGTGGATACGACCCGCCTAATCTGGGGTGCGGAAGACGTACCGCACTTTGATCTTCCGCTTGATGTGACCTTTGTCAGCGCGAACTTGGTGCCGGTGATGGCGGGTGAAACGCATATTGCCCGCTTTACAATCGGGGACACTGAAACAGGGCTACCAACGGCGATCGAACGCGAAGGCCCACTTGCACGCGGTCAGGCCATACGCCCCATTATCTATCGTTTTCCTTTGGCTAGGACTGTGTCCGATGGCTTGGCATGGCGCGCCTCTGCAAGCACCACGCCTTGGGATCTGGAATTTGAACCAGAAGTCGCCTTGCAGCGCGAAACTGGGCCGGGAACCACCGAAGGCTGGACGGTCGTGCGTGATATACTGACCCAAACTGGAACGGATGAAGCTGCAACGGTTGAGGCAGGACACTGGGGTCCAGTGTTTTCCTATCTTGAGAATGGCTTGCGCAAGCAACACATGGATTACATCGGTGATCCGGGCCACTGTCTGCGTTTCGGCGTTCAGGATTTCGGGATCACACCGGCGCCCGGCAGCATCTTCCGCTTGGCCTACCGCACAGCGTTTGGGTCACGCGGCAACCTGCCCACCAACCGCATTGTCACAACCGCGGGTTCAGGCCTTCCTGCGAAAATCATCTCTGTTTGGAACCCGATTGCTCTGTCAGGTGGAACAACGCCCGAGAACATCGCACTGGCGAAATTCACCGTGCCGCATTTTCACAAGGCAAAGAAGTTGCGTGCAGTGCGTAACGAAGATTTTCAAGAGCTCTTGTCCGCTCGCGACGATATTCAGGCCGCAACGGCAAACGCTTGGTGGACCGGATGCTGGGCCACTACACTAATCGCAACCGACCCTGAAGACACCATCGAACCCGATGCAGAATACCAAGCCGAAGTGCAGCGTTACATCGAGGAACTTCGCCTCGTTGGGCACCCTGCCTATCTGACCGCGGCTGCGTTACGCCCGCTTGATCTGCGCATTGCCATCTGTGTCAAACCACACATCCCGTTTGGTGACACCGCTGGCGCCATTCGCGACGCGCTAGCCGGCGCCTTTGCAGGCGATGAAGCTGCGTTCTTCCACCCCGACAACCTCAGTTTTGGCAGCCGCATCTATCGTGCCGACTTAGAGGCACGTATTGCCGCGCAACGCGGCGTCTGTTCGATCGAGCAGATCACCTACCGCTGGCGCGGCGAGCAAGATTTCAGACCGTTTACCGAAACCTACCTCAGCACAGCGCCAGACCAAATCCCAGTTCTCAAGCATGATCCCACACGGCCGGACCTGGGACAGCTTGAAGTTTTTGAACGTGAGATACCAGTGGGGGCAGACGCATGACCAATGCTTACATTCCACCAGACTGTTCCTGCCCACCTGCACAGGTGAAACGCGTTGATGGCGACGGCAGACCGTTGCCGCAGCAATTTGGCGCGCAAAAAGTCGCGATGTATCAGGCGCTGTCAGATCGCATACCTTTCGCCCACTGGCAAACCGCCCGCGAAGACGACATCGGGGCAATGGTGCTGGATTGGTTTGCACTGTTATCGGACAATCTGTCTTTCTATTCCGATCAATGGATTCGTGAACAACATCTGGCAACCGCAACCCGCGAAACATCGCTGCGCCAGCTCTCCACGATGACCGGTTATCAACCGCGGCCAAACCTTGCCGCGCGCGCACAGCTTGCAGTCGTTTCAAATGCCGAGGCACCCGTTGTCATTGATGCAGGTCTGGGTGTGACCTCGGAAGGCAATGACGACCATCCCGCCCTGCCGTTTGAGACGGTTGCCGAAAAGATCATTGATCCTGCGCTGAACATGATGACCGCGATCATGCCCCGCCAAACCACTTTTGATCCAGATTTCATCGCCGTGCAGGGCGGCAACCGCAATCTGCGCATTGATGAACCCGTGATGTTCGCGTCACCGGGTCAGTGGCAAGTGCGGATGCTGACCGAGATCACAACTGATAAATTCCCCTCTGGCGACGCCTATGCGGAGTTGCAGGTGTCAGAGAATTTGAGCTCATTCGACGGTCTTCAAAACGACAGTATCAAGATCAGCAGCTTTGCCAGCCAAATCGAAGCGAAAGTAACAGACACAAGCGTTCTCACCGTTAGCGGACTTCACCCTAACCTGACGAATGCAGATTACTTTGTCGCCTTAAACAACGCTACCGGGGAACTCGTCCAAGGCCTCTATACGAATGCCAACTACGCCAACGACACTCTGATCAGCGATCCTGACCAGCCAGTCCTGTTTGCCGTGACGAACATGCAGGTCAACAAGTCTCTGACCATCGGCGACGTCTATACCCTGTATTACAAACCCATCCGAGGTGCGCGTCTGATCGGCACACCGATGACGCATGCGTCCTTGGCGGACTTTGATGGCCGGATAGCAGCTGTCGAAAAGTTCACCGGTGATAACGATGATTATGCCGGTGACTTTGTCGTGCAGGATGCAGAAGGCAAAAGCGTGCGGATCAAGGCGGCACTTCATGTTCACCCACACAATAAGCGGCTCGCTTTGATGCTGACCGAGCTGAGCGATGAAGCATTAGTCTTGAAGGCGCCGTTACAGATTTACGGTAATTTCATTGACGTTGACCAAGGTAAAACCGTCGTTGAAACTCTTGGAAGTGCGGCGGGCCAGCAGTATCAGACCTTCAAGCTCGCCCAAAAACCGCTGACCTTCATTCCGCAAACCGATGGCGATCCTGTACCGGCGATCGAGGTCTTCGTTGACCACGCCCCATGGCGTTTTGTCCCGCATCTATATGGCCTGAAGTCGGATGATCAGGTCTTTGCCCTGACGCTGGATGCAGAGGGGCAAGCAGAGGTCATTTTAGGGGGCGTCGCCAAACCGGGCAACAAGAATGTCGTGGCCCGCTACCGGCACTTGACGACTGGAGACAATCCCAAGGCTGGCACCATCAACAAACCTGATGGGCGGATTTCTGGTGTGTCTCGGCTGTTTAACCCGTTTGATGCATTGGCCGGGCTGACAGGCGATACCGCTGCGGATATTCGCGCTGTCTTGCCTTTAAGGATTTCCGCCAACGACCGCTGTGTGTCTTCCGAAGATTACGCAGTGCTCTCTCGTAACTTTGGTGCTTTGTCAGCGGCGGCACGCCTTTACTGGAATGCCCAGCGCAAGCGCGCAGGCGTTGCCGTCACAGTCATTTTTGAAGGCGGTCTAAATCCTGCATTGGCGGCCGAACTGCGCGCCTACCTGACCGGGCACGCCCCCCAAGGCAGCCTTGTCGATGTGTTCGAGGCCCAAGCAAGTCTACAGACGATCCGCCTGTCTGTCGTCCCGCGTTCAATGGCGGATGTGCAAAGCATCCAAGACCAAATTCAGGCGCAGTACTTCGGCAAATATGACGGTCTCCTTTCCCCCCGGCGCATCGTGATTGGCAAGACGTACCGCCGGACCGACCTGCTACTTCCGTTGGCGCAGATATCAGAAATCAAATCAATCAGAGAACTGGTTTTCAATGACGACACAACCGCCGTTGGCTTGCCTGTCGCGGGATCAGAGTTTCTCTCGCCGCTTTTGGATATCGAGGTGACCGCATGAACTCGCCAGTCATAGATCAAGCGGAGGATGGCTTTGAGAGCTATTACTTCCACAAGCTAAAATCGTGGGTTCCCGCGCTCTATTGGAACAACGATCTTGGCGATGACAGTCTGCACCACCTGATGCGCGCGATTGCAGAGCGGGCCGCGCAAACACGGCGCGAAATTGATCAGGTCTGGACGGCATCTTCCATTGAAATGGCCGATGAATGGGCGGTTCCTTTCATTGGTGATCTGGTTGGTGCAGAACCGCTAAGCGCGCAAAACGCACGCGCCAATCGCGTGACCGCTGCAAATATGACGGGCTATCATGCCCGCAAGACGACCCGTTATCTGCTGGACCAATTCATAACCGATATCGTCGGCTCCGAAGGTTACGTGCGAGAGATCGAACGATGGCTTGCCCGACCACCGCATTCCCGTGATCAGGCATTTACGCGGCGCGCCCCGCTGTCAGGTGGCATCGTCGGAGGCTTTCCGGAACTAGGGATGCCAAGGGCGGACGATGCAGCGCTTGTTGCCTTTGATGAATTTGCCAGATTGCCCGAATATAGTCCGCGCACCGGACGACGCGCGTCTTTTGACTACGGCACTGTGCACTTCAACCTGTTTCCATATGAGAGCTATCGGCTGGACATGGTGACGCCATTCTGGCTTGATGACACCCATTTGACGTTAGACCCGTCTGGCAGGGCGATCCCGCTTTATCACGCGGCAACCTTCGATCATCGCAATGGCGAATTGCCCATTGGTCCGGAAGAATTTCCGTTGCCCATGCGTTGCGCGCGTTTCAACGACGCGCAGTTTATGGTGACGCAAGACGCGGTCGATGCCATCGGTGATGCGACCGTTGCGGGCATTCTAAGCCGTTGGATTGGCGCAGAATTCAAAACGCGGCAAGATTTACGCCGCGTGATGACCGACCAGTTGAATGCGGTGCAGTTCACCCAATTGTTCGGAGCTATCTTGCGCGAAACCGCGGTGACCAGCTCCGCTAAGCACCGCCAGATTCGCGATGACGTTCAGCTGGATATTGGCCCCTTTGCCGACGTACCAGCTTTGGATGCAAGCGAGGTTGTTGCGGGCAATCTTGCGGCCTGGATCGCCGCCGGAAACTGGCCCAGCGCTGCCGCCCTTGTCTTTGACCCTGAACGTGGTGCCGTCCAATTTGAGGCAGCTCTTGACGCAGTCGCTGACCCACCACAGGTCTTCCACCCCCGGTTTTACCACCTTGGCACATTGCACAGGATCGGCGCTGGCGGATATGCGCGGCAAAGCCCCGTGCCGCGCGGCCCAGCCGTGTCCGATGCGAATACGGAAGTGGCACAAGTCATCCCTGCAAACGGCGAAGTTGCATTTGGTGATAACCGCCGCTACGTCTGGCAGTGGAATGGCGCGCGGACACATGTCGTGACCGGCACGCTACGACTTGAAGCGGCAGATCAAACCCGACCTTACCTTGTCTCGCGAAGTGATGCAGGCACGCTGGATTTCACAATCACTGGGGATGATAGCACCGATGGCGACGGCGCGTTCCTCCATGAAAATCATCTTGTGATTGATGGCCTTTGGTTGGGCGTGCTGGCGGATGCCGCGATAGAAACGGCGGTCGCGGATGAGGCTGCGCCAGTGACACAAGCGCGCCTGATCCTTGATGGGCAGTTTGACAGTGTCACCCTGCGCCATGTCTCGATTGATCCTGGCGGAGAACAGATGCGGCTTGTGCCCACGACCGGACGAGCAATCCCGGCAGTCACTCTTGAAATCGAAGGGTCCATCAAAGGTTTGCGCATCGAAAACGCGATCACCGGACCGATTGTCGAAACCCGCAGTGATCCGTCTCTTTTGAACGCGGGCATGATCCGCATCAAGAATTCAGTAATTGTCGCCAACGATCCAACCAGCCCCGCGTTGTCTGCGGAACTGGGGCAAATCCATATGGAAAACTGCACCGTGTTTGGCGAAGTGCGCGCAAATCTGATCTATGCAACCAATACGATCTTCGACGGTCCCCTTTATGTGGCCAATACACAGAAATCCTGTCTGCGGTATTGCGCATTGGGCGCGCAATACCCTGCTGTGCCTGCTTCTGTTCTACCCCGGCAGTTTGAATGCACACGCTATGATGCTGTCATTCCAGCGCCAAGTTTCCTGTCAAAGACCTTTGGTGATCCGAATTTCGCGGCCCTGTCACCCCTCGCTGATGACGCGCTTTTCCTGCGCGGCGAGGATGGTACCGAAATTGGCGTCGGCAACATGCGGTACTGGAACCGCCGGGTCGATGATCTCAGCCGATTTGTATCGAAATTTATGCCCGTTGGGCAAAATGCACAATTTTATCAAGACATAGGAGACCGGTCATGAACGCACGTGTCACAAAAACACATGATGCTCGACAGCGATACTCTGGCGCCCGCTTTGAAGGTGGCAGTGCGATCACGGATGCCGATCTGAACGCAGCCTTGGATACCGCCGAAGCGCAGTTCCAAGACATGACGAAAACATGGATTGCGCCGGCTGGCACAGCAGACGATGGCTGGCGGCTTTCGGGTTTGCAGGATTTGCCCTCTGGTGGGCAGACTTTTGTGACGTTTGATGTCGGTGCGGGCAGCTACACGCTGGATGGCGAGATTTTGCAGAATCCGCAAAGTTTTTCCTTTCATGATCAACCGCATGGCCGGTCTGCAGCACTCGACCCAAATATGATGCTGCTGAAGCCAAGTGCCGCAACCCTGAACGCGCTGCCTGATGCAGAACGCTATGATGCAGTGTTTATCGATAGCCAGATGGCAGTTGTTCAGGTCGAGGAAGACAGCGAGCTGGACGAAGTCGCAATCCGCAGCGCGCCCGCCACCCGCTTGATGCCCTCCAATAAAGTGCGCGTGCTGCCCGATGTTGGCCCAACCTGCGCGGATGCCCGTCGCGATGTTTTGGATGCCGTGTCTTCGTTGAATGGCGAAGTGTCGCCCCCATCGCCGCGTATCCGGTCCTTGGGTCGCATGCGCGTTTCATTGGGGACGCCCAGCACCAATGATAATCCTTGCGCACCGGATCAGGCCTCGGGTTACTTTGGGCGGTTGAACCACACCATCAAGGTCAAGCTGACAGCGCCCAACCGCTTTGTTTGGGCCTACAATAACGGCGCCAATCTCTACCGCGTCACATTGGACGATGACAGTACGGTCCGAATGGTCACTCCTTTCGCCGATAGTTCAGAATACCCGGTCAGTGACCAGATAGCAGAGCTTTGCGCATGGGATGCGACCTTGCCAAATGGGGAAGTGACCGCCGTACCACTGGGACAGTTCCGCCGGATCAGTGCAGGATTTACGCCAGCACAAGATACCTTTGCACTCGACACACCCATCGGGGCGGATCTGCGGACGTGGTATGATGCGCAACTGGCAGACGGGAATGAGCCCTTCTTGTTCCTGCGGCTATGGGAACCTGCACCGCAGGCGGACGGCACGCCGTTTGGCGCGGACATCCCGCTGGCAGACACCGGTATCATCTTGAACTTTCCGGCCCAAGGACGGCCCGGCGACGGTTGGAGTTTTTCGGTCAGGGCCAACGCCAATGACATCGTTTTCCCCAAACGCTTTATGGAAGCAGGCGGGCAACCTCCGTCAGAGCCAAAACGCTCTGTCGATGTGATCGGTACGATCCATTGGACGGTCGAAGACGGTGTCGTTCAGGGCCATCTGCACGATTGTCGTCGTCGTATCCGTCCGCTGTGGCAGCAGAAAGGATGCTGTACCTTTACCGTGGGCAATGGGCACAGCAACTTTGGTGACTTTGACCGCATTCAGGACGCGATTGACGCCTTGCCTCATGCAGGTGGGAAAATCTGCCTTTTGCCCGGTGACCACCGGGGCGGGATTTCGGTAAGAGATCTGAGCAACATCACAATTGAAGGCTGCAAAGGGCAAACAACCGTCACAGCCTTTGGGGACCAGCCTGTATTCACAATAAGGAACAGCACTAATATTTGGCTCAAGGATTTCACTATCAATGACGATATCTGGCTGGGTGTGGCAGGCGCAGGCAATCGCAATATGACTTTGAGCGGGCTGGACACCATTGGTCGCGGATCAGCCATATCGATCCTGCGGACAAACGCACTGGTCATCAAAGATTGCCGCTTTCTGGCCTTGGCCGAAACACGGGCCATCCCGGTTGAAGACTATTCGCAGATGCGCCCACTGGTCGTTGTTGGCGGTATCGGTTTGGATATCTCCGGCAATATCATCCGGTCCCAAGATGAAGGGCTGACCCTACAGACCCTAGGTGGTCTTCAGGTGGTATCCGACAGTGAAAACGTCCGCATCGCCAAGAATGTGATCAACGCGGGCGTTGGACACGGGATCACCTTTGGAGACCTCAAGCAACTCAAGGCCGAAGGGTTACGCTATGAAAACTATGAAAAGCTAGCCCTAGTCGCATCAAAGATGGGTGAAACTTTCGAAGAGGAAGCCACTTGGGAGAATAACAATCGCCGTGCAATGTTTGAAGGCGATCAGTTGGTTTTCGGCATTGAAGTGTCAACCGAAGAAGACCGCAAAGCGCTCGACGCGATACGGGAAGCACAGTTCGAGCTGGAAGAAAACAAGCTTGGGATAAGCCATGTCGCCTTGCAGGGGTGCATCGGCATCGACCCCGTTCCAGAACAACCAACCCCTGGTGATGACGACCCTGATTGGGAGATCTACACTATCGCTGGTTCGGTCACGCATGTGCACGTCGTTGATAATGAAATCACTAATATGGGTGGATCGGGTATTTCAATCCCGTCATGGAACTTGGCTGCGCGTGCGAGCATCGGCGAGAATTTTGTCGATCATATCACAATCGAACAGAACCACATTTCAAACTGTGCGCGGGTCGCCGTCGCCACAACGATGACCGAGGCAGAGCTGCAAGAACTTGGGTTTGGTGGCATTGCATTGGAAGTCGTGCATCACGCCAAGATCAGCAACAACGTGATCGAGGATATCGGGTTGGACGTACGCAGTCCTTGTGTCGGAATCTATCTGAAAGATGCGACAGCCGCACAGATCAATGACAACATTTTGCGAAGTATCGGCCGGATCGAGACGGCAACAAACCTGAATATCGTAGGCGTTTCCGGGGGAATCCTGGTTGATGACGCAGCCGCAGAGGTCGGCGATTTTGTCACGCGTCTTCGCGGCGAAGAGATCATTGGACTGCGGGAATATCGCAAAGACTACCACGCACGCACCAATCCGGACTTGTTTGAAGGGGCGCGTGGTGACGCGCTGCGGATCGAAAACAACCAGATTACCGTGAACTTTGGTTTGTCATTGGACGTGCGCGGGAAGGGCTCTTTGGTTGTCACCAGCAACCATTTAATGACAGCAGCTTCGCGCATGAATTCGCGCCGCTTTCGGATGGGCGCGAATGTGTCAGTGGTAAACACAGACGTACCGCAGATGGAACTTATGGTCCTTATTATTTGGCTGATCAGCAAATTACCTAATCAACCGGACAAATGGAACTATGCGCAAATCCTCTTGGCGATGGTGGCTGCGTTGATCGCGAACACTTCCCGCCAGCAGGAGCTAGGGTCAGTTCAGTTTCTTGGCAATAAGACCAAAATGGAGAACTTTGTCGCGGCTGATGATGCCATCGCCGGGCATGCAATTATTGCACCCATGGCAACCCAAACAGCCAACAATGTCTTCAAGACCTTTCATCTTGATCGGGGCGCATTCACCAACACAATTAGTGCTGGGCTATTGTCGCATCAGTGCACATCCAACTACTTGCAAACACAGCCAGCTGCCGGTGTGGACAGTGCGCTTTTGTCGATGGGGTTCTGGAATTCAACTTATCTCAATCACGCGACACAAGCGATTGATACCGTACAGAATGTGACCTCCGATCTTGCTGGATCAGGCAACGTCAACTTATAGCGAAAGGATAAAACATGTCTCCGACAACGACATCCAAAGACAGTAAATCGCGTGAGGAACAGGCGTTTGAGGCCTCGAAATCCGCATTGGTTTATGCGCAACAGTCCCTGAATGATCGGCGCGAGGCGACCGTGAAAGCGGCGCGTTTTTCGAATGTGTTGGGTGGCCTATCCAGCAATCAGGCCTACCAGAAATCTTTGCAGCGACGTGCGACGCTCGCGGCGATTGATCTTAAGGTCATGGCCTCCGATGAGGTTGTCCAAACCGTGCAAACCGCCCAAGATTATACTCAAGGCGCACAGGATGGCGCAACGGTGATTTATGGTACGATTACGGGAATAGAGGACCTGAAAGGCACAGTCAGCTTGATCGGGCCTGAGGGCGAAATTACCCAATCCGATATCAGCACTTTGCAAATGTATCGCCTGATCACGACCTGCCCCAAGGGAGAGGCCAAGATCACGATCCATGACCAGCAAGGCAATCTGATCCTCGAGGATGGACGCCAGATTGATCTGGCCAAAACAACCACCTTAGAGCGCAACTTTGCGATCAATAGATGTGGGCAAATGGGCGCCGTCGATGATGATACGGTGGAAGAGCAACCCATCATCCGGATGCCCGATCTGCAAGGCATGCAGCGCGAACAAGCGCTTAAGACATTGCAAGAAATTGGAAAATTCAAGGTCAAGCAAAGTGAAACCGCTGATGCATCGCCCAAAAACAGTGTTATCGGACAAACCCCTGCAGCTGATACAACGATACTGCCTGAGCAAGTCATCGAAATCCTACTGTCCAAAGGCGTTGAAAAGGTGGCAAAGATGCCTGATCTTTCAGGGCTGACACAGGAGGAAGTCAGGAAGCGCCTGTCCAACCTTACGTTCAAATCGCTCAGCTTTGATTTTGAATTCAAACCGCAAATGGATCGCTTGGTTACCAAGCAAAGCCCGCTCCCCGACGCCGACCTCAAGCCAGAAAGCACAATCAGTATTTGCATTGGCCGCGCCGAACGGATCATGCCAAAGGTCGTGGGTATGTCGATTGCTGGAGCAAAAGAGACCCTGATCCCAGATATCACCAAGACAATCAAAGAGGAACTGGCCCACGCGCCTGAAGAGGCAGGAACAGTTGTTGCGCAATCCCCTGCACCTGACGCGCGGCTTGCGGAAGGAACGGAGATTAAACTCACCGTATCGCAGGGCCCGAAAAAGCCCACCGATAATACCAACAAACTCCGGATGCCGGATCTGAAAGGGAAAACGCTCGATCAGGCGCTCGCAGCACTGAAGGAGGTCGGGGTCACCGACCCGACTATCAACCGCACAACTGCGAACCGACCCGGCAGCGTTGTGCTCGAACAGGACCTATCAGCAGAGACATTGCTACGGTCTGGTCAGAAGGTCACGCTGAAATTCGGCAAGCCTAGGTAGCCCAATTGGATCGCGTGCGCGCCCCTCAAAAAGACCGTCAAGCCGATGCTGCAAAAGCAGAGGCCAAGGCGCCGCGCCATCATCAACCTGTCTATATCGAGCCGCGTGGCACGTCGCATGAACGCGAAGCAAACCGCGCGGCCCAACGTTTTGGTCATCAACCTGCCGAAATGCGGCCAAGCCCGATTGGCCAAAACGGACAGCGCGCGCAGCTAGGTCCTGATCTGGCTCGAAAACTTCTGCACGAAATCGATAGCGGTGGCGGGTTGCTGCCAAACGAAACACAGGCGCAGATGGAAGGGCATTTCCATCGCAAGTTGGACAAAGTACGCACACACCAAGGCAATGTGGCAGACGAAATCACGGACGCCATTGATGCCCGCGCCTTTACGGTCGGGAGGCATATCTTCTTTGCCTCAGACGCCTACGCCCCCGGCGACCCGAGGTTCCAGCGGCTATTGGCCCATGAACTTGTGCACACTTTCCAGCAAGGCAACCGGACAGATGACTATGTCATCCAACGCAATGATGATGACGTAGAGGTCAGTGAGAATTGGGAAGGTACCGGCAGTGACCGCCACTTCGCCCTTCAGTTTACTGGAGAGGGCGCGCCACTTTTTTCAATGAAGGAACTGGAGCTCCCCAAGATCAACAACAAAGTAAAAGGGAAGAGCAGAATTGATGGTCTCGATTCAATTTGGATTGCAAACAACTTCTCTTACACTACGCATTCTGAAGAACGCAGCACACAGCAACGCGCCAACTGGAACACCTATATCACGACCAACAAGACCAAGATTGATCGCGCTTTGAACCGCTTTCCTGCCCACCCTGATTCAGCAAATGACAGCGATCCTGTTTACTATTTGCAGGTGAAGAACGCCGAACAGCTGATTATCGGAACAAGATCCCAAATCCTTGCCGCGCCACAGTTTCTTATTCCGACATGGGACAAGCAAGGGAATGCTGCTTTCTTTGATGTCGACCACTACCGCGAACATCAGCTGCGTGGCCGAGACCAGATGGAAAATACGTGGCTGCTTCATAATTCGACGAACCGGTCATCGGGCACACGCATTCGCACCAACGTTCTCGACAGTATCAACGATCTGTTTACCCGCGCCCGCAACGACGGTTTCTTCGTAGGCCGCAACGAAACGCGGGATATCGGGCGCATCACACGTACGCCGCGTGATCGCAATCTTCACTTCAAGAACATCACGACCGGCCATGATTTTGGTTCCGGCATTGATACTTGGACCGCAGATCAAATTGTTGATGCAAAGCATATCAAGAACGGCAACAGGCGGTTGGTGACTGCGCTATCGCTGAGAGAGATGCAGCAGAGGGGCATTGTAGCAGACGGCGACGGACCAGTGACAACCGTGCTTTGGTTTTTGCATCCCGACCGCCCGTTTTATAAAACTGTCGACATCGCGGAAGCCTCCAATCCCAAACATCGCGGGCAGGCAATCGTTAATCGCGAGAACGCGCTCATCAAGAATTTCAAGGTGACGTCTGTTTCGCTCAACACGCAAGCGCCCCCCGACACGCTACAAAATGGTCAGCAAATCGGCGAGATTACGGGCCGCATCGAAGGCAATCGTGCAACCTATTATGACCGTAACCGAAAAGAAAGGGTTGAGGGCAAAAGCGTCCGGGTCGGCGCTGATATTGTACTGCCCCTCAAATTCGACCAACGCTTCGGCTTTGGTGGCTATCTCGACCGCAGCGGCGTAACCGAAGCCCTGCGCAACGCCCGCACCGACTATTTCGAACTCAATGGCATGAGCCCCTTCACCATCAATGAAGCCGGTCTTGACGATGAATGGACAATGGGTTTTTCAGCCACGCTAACAGCCAGTCATCCAATGTTCAGCGGACTAGAAGCAACCCTCAGCTTGGGCAGTGATGGCATTCAGCTTGATGTCGCCATTCCAACAGACCGGCTCGATTTTGGGTTCTTCCGCGTCACAGAAGCCAGCCTAAGTGTCGCCTATTCGGAAAACGGGCCCGTGTTTGGCGGCTCTGCTGAGTTTGAGATGCCCAATATCGGGCAAGGCACCGTCACAGCGGATCAAACTGCTTTTGAAGGGCAATTTAACTTTGATTTTGACTTTGTTGATCCGGCAACGATCACCGTACGCTACGAAGACGAGAGTTGGAGTTTCAATGCTGAATTGGGGATCGTTGACGGTGTGATCCCCGGACTGACGTCAGGCACAATCAACGTTGGCATCGACGAAGAAGGCGGTTTTTCTTTCACGGGTCATGCGTTTGTGGCGCTCCCCGGTCAATCCGAGCCCGTCGAAATCGAAGTGACCTACACCGAGGACGAGGGGATCGTCATTGCGGGGAACGTCGCATTCGACACATCCGCATGGCCTGCCATTGAAAACGCGCGTGTTGGTGTACGTGTGGCCTACGATCCAGCAACCGAAAGCTGGAACATTGGCGGCGAAGGTTCCGCTGACTTCGCCGTGCCTGGTGTGACAGGTACATTACACGCGGCCTATCAGGATGGCGGCATTCTGTTTAGCGGAAATGGTGAACTGGCCATCGGTAACGCGACGGGCGAATTCGACTTCAAAGTCGGCAACTACCCGGTCACCGAAGAGGGTGAGTTTGATACCAGCGCAGCACCGACCGAAGAATTCGATGTCTGGGGCAGCGGATCAGTCTCGATCACCTTTGGCCCTTACCTGACCGGAACTGCAGGCCTCGCCTATACCCCGGATGATGAAATCATTATCTCGGGCGAGATCGCCCTGCCCCCTTCTATCGAGCTTTTTGCGCAGCGAGAATATCGCCGTAGCATTCTTGAATTCCCCCGACTGGAATTCCCGATCTTTGGTGTCTCGATCCCAGTCGTCGGGTCCATCGGTGTCTTCGGGTTCATCGGGGGCGAATTGCGCGGCTATGCCACCGTAGGTCCGGCAACGCTGGATGATACATCGGTTGATGTCGAATATACGCTTGGCGACCCGGACTCGGCCGTTATCCATGGCGAAAGCCATCTGAACATTGGGATGGAGGCTGGCCTCGCCCTAGATCTTTCTGGTGGACTGGGTCTTGGTGCGGCCGTAGCCGATGTCACAGGCGAGGTCGGCATAACCGCGGCACTTGAGCTGGAGATCGATGCGGGAGCTGATCTTGATGTGGATTGGACACCGCTTAGCGGGCTGTCGATTGAGCTGGACTTGCATGCATCCGCATCACCGAGCTTTAAGGTAGGTGTTTTCGGGCGTGTTGCCGCCAGCGTCGCACTCTACGGCGAGGTCTGGAGCGAGCGCTGGGATCGCACCTTGGCAGAGTTTGGTTCAGGTCTCACGATTGGCGTTGTCCAACCCGCAAGTTGGGACGAAGAAAACGGCCTGCGCCTTGATTTTGCAGATGCCGAATTCACCTATCCTCGGTTTGATATTGAAGAGATCGCATCGTCAATCATGGACCGTATTGTGTAGCGAATCGTCAAGAATCACCCACACAAGCACGACGTACCGGACACTCCAGGCACAATCGGAGGGTGCGCCTAAGGGCAGTAAACACTGGGGTTTTGTGAAAATATGACCAATAAATATGCAGTTAAACAGATTGAGGCAGATTCGAGGCATTAATATTTGGTTAACGCCTCCGATCCACACCTTCGTTGTTGTGCTGGCAACGCAAAAATTGATATACTGATTTGGTAAATATTATTCACGTAACCAGTCTAGGAGATGGTACAAATGAATTGGTTAAAAACTATAGCAGCTGCATCATGCGCTGCGATTATAGGGTCCACAGCCAGTGCGGCGACAGTCGTTAACGGTAGCTTTGAAGAAGGCCCTGCGCTGATTGGCAACTGGGACATCATCAACGGTCCAAACCCTATTCCAGGTTGGTACGCTGCCCCGAACATCGAAATTCAGACACAGCCAACGCTTGGCCTTACGCCCGAAGATGGGGTGCGTTATGCGGAATTGGATACAAACGTAAACGCGCGCATCTATCAGAAAATCGTTCTTGATGCTGGCACATATCTGTTGAGCTTCTTCTACAGCCCACGTGTAAATGACACGTCCGATGACGCTGATACGAATGACATGTCGTATTCAGTTGCTGATCTTTCGGGTAGCATCCTTGGCGCCCCAACACCAGGTGAATTCAACCACGGCGAATGGACTGAAGTGACCGGTTACTTCACCGTTGCCGCCGACGGCACAGAAGTAGAACTTTCATTCCAAGCAAGCGGTGAAACACCGACGTCTGGTTGCGGCAACTGTGGTGCATTGCTTGACGATGTCTCTATCGCAGCGGTTCCACTACCTGCTGGTCTGTTGTTGATGCTAAGCGCTGTTGGCGCATTTGGTTTTGCGCGTCGTCGCACACAAGCCTAAGCAAAGATACGACTAAAAGAATTGAAGAAGGGGTGGCTTTGCTGCCCCTTTTTTCTTGCTAGACTATTACCTGAAAAGGCTGATGTCGACGCGACACGCTAGCCTTGTTGGTTGATCGTCTGCTTTGGATGAAAAAGCAGTCGCGGCGATAAATACCAAACCACTGCAAGAATGGTCCCGATTGATCCGCAGATGCAATAAAACCCAAGAGCGGCCAGAACACCAAAACCCGCAAGCAATGCGAATGCCGCCGACATAAGGCCGGTAAGAATTCCAATTGCGATGAAGAAGATGAACATTGGCTGTCGCAGTTCCTAGGGTTGTGGCTATGTAGAGTTAATCGTCCGTAAAAAACGTGTCCAAATTAAGACCGTTCTTTGACGTTAGGTTCGATCCATTAAGAAGACATGAACTCGGTTATCTCTCCCAGAAAGCCTGCGATAGTCCGAAACCGACGATGAAACCGCCCAGATGCGCTTGCCACGCAACCCTGCCGTCGTACCACAAGTAGAGCACCACATTCAGCAAAACCAGAACCGCAACGATGCCGACCGTCTCTAACATCGGCCTCACACCTGCCTTGCGGCTTTGCCACTGCCAGCCCACCAATACTCCGGCCAAGCCAAACACCACGCCGGACGCCCCAATCATTGGGTTCGTCCCCGCGGTCATTGCCATAAAGACGAGTGCAGCCCCCAGCGATGTGAGGAAAAAGACGACGCAAAAGCCGATCTGTCCCACATTGTCCGTCACTTGCCGGCCTAACAACCACAGAACGATTGCATTCCCAATCAAATGATCCGGTCCAGCATGAACGAAAGCATAACTGAGAAACATCAAGATCTGCTGGCCTGCATAGTTTGGCTGCCAAGTTCCCAACAGTCCGGGCCAGAATGCTGCAAACTGATAAGCTAGGGTCCGCCAACGGACGGAACCGACCCAACCCTGATCTGCTGCAATCAGGATGCACTCGACGCCGATCATCGCCGCGATAAGAAGAAAAAGGACGCTATACGACCCGATGCGCGACTGTTGCATGAACCCTAGGGTCGCCGGGTAAAGCTGCGACCCAGCGTGATGAATACACTTTGATTATCACTGCGCACCCCATTGTCATCCCGTTGGCTGGCGCTCGCCCCCAAATTCACCTGCACATCAGATGTCAGGCGTATGCCATAAGCGGCAGACAGCGATGCCGTCGCAAGATCAGAGTTGTCATCACTGTCTTCGGAACGACCGTAAGTAAAAGAGAATTGCAGGTTTTGCAGTGGATTTACTTCAAAGCTGTAATTCGCCTGCACAGTTGTTTTGCGCAGCGCCTCGCCGCTGTCAACTTCGCTATTGGCTCGCAGTCCGACCTGCCCGCGCGACAAAGCACGGGAATACCCCACACTGCCACGCACAGCGACATCACCGTCACCGTCTTCAGTAACGCCCAGTAATCCGTCAAAACTCTGATCCGCCAATGTGATGTTACGGCCCAATGACGCCGACCAAAAGAGATCACCATCATCAACGCGCGTCGCCGCAAACTGGCCTGTCAAATCACCCAAAGGCCGTTCAAACGTCAGCCCGCCACGCAAAGAAATGCGATCTTCGCGGGAACTTTCGTCTTCGTCGGTCTGGCTAAAGTTCAGATTGATGCGCGCCGTAGTCACTTGGTTGATATTCAGCCGAAGACCGGTGTCTACACCTGTGATCGTACGGTCCAAAAGGGTTGCCGCAGCGCCACTGTAGCGCAAAATTTCTTGGTTCACGCCGACTGAATATCCAACCGGATCCGTTTCGCCCCACCGCAACGACGCGCCTAGCAATGTCACGGACCGTGTGCCTGTGCCTACCAGATCATCAAAATCGTCGGGCAACACCAGCGTGCCATCCGCGTCAACGAAATCTGACGCTGAACGCAGGAATGCGATATCCGAACGCGTGGTGCGTGCTGACAATGCCAGTGCAGAATCTGCGCTGTCGCGACCATAGGCAAATCGCAAACTGGTATCGCCACTCTCAGATGCGTCCTCAGTCAAGCGCAAGCTGGTTGAAAGATCGATCGAGAAACGCTCTGTTCTGGTTTCGGTCAGTGCGCCGAAACGAAGTGATGTGAGACCAGTGAAACCCTGTTCGGCCTCTGGCGTGCTGAGATCGGTATCGCTATTGGCGTCGAAACGTTGGTCTATCCCAAAACTAACAGATACGCCGCCGCTCTGATCCTCTTGCGCAGACACCGCCAAAGGGAACAGACAGGCAATGGCCGTGATTTTCCAAAACTGGGACATCGCTGATAGGCCTATTGCGTTGCGCATTTACTCAAACAAGCGGCGTTGCGGAATAACGATCACGTCGCCCTCTCGCAGCGCGATTCCGCCATTTGTGCTTCGGCCCGCTATGATATCGTCATAGTTGATGCTGTAAATCTCGGAGCCGCGATGCAGTTGGATGCGTTTTGTCGCCGCGAAATTTGTGAAGCCACCAAACTGGGCAAAGGCCTGCAGAAGTGTCGTCCCAGGCGATAGTTCAACACGTCCCGCGCTTTTGGCTTCGCCGACAACATAGATCGACGTCACCCGCGGCGTGACAGGTGTCCGTGCAGCGAGTTGTTCAATGGCGACATAAACTGTGGGTGCGTTCACGAAATTGGGTGCCAATTGGGCGGTCAAACCCGCTTGAATCTGTTCGATCGTCTGGCCACTGGCACGCAATGCGCCGGCACCCGGCAGGGAAATGCGTCCGTCTGGCGACACAAGCGCTAATCGGTTCAGACTGCTGTCTTCGATGACTTCAATCCGCAAGGTATCACCGGGCTTGACCCGATACTCCTGTGCTGCCGCCGATGAGGCGGCGAAAGCCGACAAAAGGATGAAAAAACACCCAAAAAACTTTGCGATACGGGTCATAGCTTGGCCTCTTCCTGTCTTAGTCTGGGTCTCTCGGCCCAGCACTTTGGTCGTTTTTACTCTTGAAAACCGGCTTTCGGAAAGAAAAACACGGCATCAGAGCTAATTTCCTATCCCAATGGTGCTCTAATCACCCAATTCCTGCAGTTTATCACGTGCCCGGTCAAATTGCGGTAAGGGGCTATCGCCAGCAAGCTCCAGCGCACGGATTAACTGCGCACGGGCCTTTGCCGCATCGTCCAATGCCGCATAGGCCATGCCAAGGTGATATTGGACCAATGGGTCATTAGGCAGACCCAAGGCTGCAGGCTCCAGATATGTACGGGCCTCTTCGAAATTTCCCTGCCTGTAGGCGATCCAGCCATATGTGTCTTGGAATGGCGCAACATCTAGTTCACGCAGGCGCTTTGCAATGCTGCTCGCCCGTTCAAGGCTTTCGGCATCGTCCCTGTGCGTGGCAATCAACGACGCCAGATTATTGGCAATAGCTGTCACGTTTGAATTCTCGGCGTACATCGCATCGTAAATCGCAATTGCCCCCTCAAAATCTCCCTCGCGCTCTAGTTCGCCAGCACGCATCCAACGAAGCGTTATCGAGTTTGGCTGCGCCACCAGCGCAGCATCCAGAACTTCACTTGCGGCATCAGGACGGCCAGTTGCCTGCAACAAATTATGCAATCGAAGCACCAGACTTTCGGACTGCGGGTATTGCGCAATCAAAGTACGGAACGCGGCCTCGGCCGTTTCGAAATCACCTGCGACAGCATACATGCTGGCATCCAGCATTTGCAGATTGCTGTCTTCGGGATCGTTCTCCAATGCGTCGTCCAAGAAGGCGCGCGCGCCCTCGAAGTCACCGCCTTCAAGCTGAATGCGGAGCACCTGCGCGATCGCAGTAATGTCGGCATTGCCTTGTGCGACCTCTTCTTTGAGGAAAGACAGACTATCCTCGGTCCTGTCTTGGCCGGCCAGAAGGGCGGCCTGCAATGATGTTGCTGCTTCTTGCGCGGCGGGCGTGTTTATTGCGCGTAAGGTATTGGTAATCCCTTGGGCTTCCACCCATGCCTGAACAGACAACAGCGCCCGCGCCGAGGCAATCAATATAGGAACATTGTTTGGATTTGCATCTCGGGCATCGGCCAGAACACTGCGCGCTGCAACATCGCGGCCTTGCCGCTGCAGGAAGCCTGCATAGCGCAGCGCTTCGTCCGGCGCGCTGCCTGTCACATCAACCGCTAGCGCCAAACGCTCGCCCGCCAGCGCCAAACTGCCTTCTCGCTCATGGGCATCGGCCATAAGTGTCAGGATTTCGGCGTCTCGAGGCTCTTGTCCAAGGGCACGGCGTAGGTCGAGGATCGCATCAGAGCCGCGGTCGTCATCGATCGCCCAGCGCGCCCGCAGCTTAAGCGCTTCAACATTAGACGCATCCTCCGCAAGGATCGTTTCGACCTCTGCACGGGCACCAACTTGATTGTCAGTTGCGATCAGAAAACGTGCCAAAATGTTCCGGACGCGCCATGTTTGCTCTGACGGCTCAGCCTCTCTGACAATCTTTTGGACCGTGTTGATGGCTGCATCACGATCACCACCCTGAAATGCAATCACTGCAGACAGGGCACCATAGAGATCAGCATTTGCGTTGTCGGCATTCACGCTAGCAAGGCGATCAAGCTCTGCTTTCGCCGCCGCGTCGCCCTGCGTGGCCTGAATAAGCTGCACGACTGTAATGTGTCCGTCAGTTGGCCCGGTATCATCACCCGCAAGGCTGCGTAAGAATGTCTCGGCTCCGGCGATATCTTGTTGGAACAAATACCACCTAATCAACGCCTGCGACAAATCTTCGTCGCTGGGATAGAACTCCACCATACGCTTTAGCTGCGCGCCAATGGCCTCAATGTCCTGCGCGCGTTCGAACAAGCGCAAACGCAACGTATTGTAGATATAGTGTTCAGGATCACGATCGAGAGCACGCTCGATCTCTGGCATCGCATCCATTGGATTGTCGCTGCGTAACAGATTGTCGATCACAACACGGCGCGACACCTCATCATCTGGATTCGCATCCAAAAACGCCTGCGCCTTTGCTGCAATGCCGTCAAGCATGCCTTCATCGCTTGCGACCGCAGCATCGCGGTAATCAAACGCGACCGACAGCGCGCGCGCGCGCGGATCGTCAACGACGAGCAGGATGGCAGCATCACCATGGCGGCGTGCCTCATCCCAAGAGCTGTTTTGCAGTGCGATTTCGGCAAGCGTCAGGCGAACTTCTGACGTATCTGGATATTGTTCGATCAGGCGCAAATATTGGCTGTAAGCAGCACTCGTATTGCCCTGCTCAAGCCGCAAGTTTGCAAGCGCGAGGCGTGCCTCTTTATGGAATCCGTTATGCTGGAATACATTGAGAAATTCGATCGCCGCGCGATCAAGATCGCCGGTCTCAATCAAAGAAAGCCCCGATTGATAAAACTCCTCGGCACGCTCTTCAGATGTCTTGCAGGCAGCCAAAGTTGTGATGGCAAGGCAAATTAAAAAAACACGCAGTGGACCGAACATCGTATTACCTATTCTTTGTCAAATGACCAAGACGTCGCTTTATTCTATACTGAAAATGCACAGCGGCACCGGCCATGGCAAGAGAAAGGCCTAATAGCCTGTTCCTTTGACAACAACACGAACAGTCGCAAGCAGTACTTTGAAATCCTGCACAAGCGAAATATTCGCAATATAATCGCTGTCAAAACGTGCCCGATCAGAAAATGAACATTCGTTGCGCTTTGAAATCTGCCAAGTCCCTGTAATGCCGGGACGCTGCGAGTAATAGGCACGGCCTGGGTACATCGCCTGCTGCTCTGGCAGCATTGGGCGCGGACCGACAAGGCTCATCTCGCCAACAAAAACATTCCAAAGTTGCGGTAATTCGTCCATCGAGGTTTTCCGCAAAATCCGTCCGAGCGGAGTGATGCGCGGATCGTTCTTCAACTTTTGCGTCGCTTTCCATTCAGCAGCTGCTTCTGGGTTGCTCGCAAGATAGGCGCTCAGTAATTCGTCTGCGTTCGCAACCATCGTGCGAAGCTTCCAAATTTTATAATATGACCCATCGCGACCAATACGGTTTTGAGTGTAAAATGCACACTTACCATCACGCATCACCAACAACGCAAGCACAGCGATCAGTGGCAAGACAATAGGGGCAGCCAAAAGGATTAAACAAACATCGAACACACGCTTGCCCACGACACCATAGATGCCTCTTTTCAACAGTGGGACTTCGGTGGGTCTGGATAGATCAGGACAATTCATTGTCATAATACTAATTACTCACTCTATACAAAAGCAGCGCTGCATAACGCAGCGGCTTTTCTCGTTAACACCAGCGAACAACATCTCGCCTTATTTCAAATGTATCTCATATTTTCGGTGAAGTCACAACATTAGTGACCAAATAGTGATGCTCGAATTGCGACTTTTTCTTCTCAACCAACAAGATGATGTGTGTAGGGACGTGTTAGGGGGCATAACTGCGGAATATGACGATATTTTAGGCACCTACCCGAATCCAGCGCGCACGCGTCTTCTCATGAAACAGCGGGAAAAAGGGGCGATTCTGGCGCATAAAAGCAAGCGATTCTCGCTTGATCGCCATGAACTGGTACTAGAAGTCGAATTCCACTATCGAAAGCAGGACACCGTATATTGTTTACCTGCATGCGAATCGACGCCGATGCACCAAGGCACAGACTTTTGAGAATTAATGAACCACGCGATTAACATTTACCTTGACCACTTCGGTCTGAACGAGCGCCCCTTCAGTTTGGTGCCTGATCCCGATTTCCTTTTTTGGTCACCGGCGCACAAGCGTGCATATGCAATGCTGGAGTACGGAATCGTCACTCGTGCCCCTATCACTTTGATCACGGGCGATGTTGGTGCAGGCAAAACCACGCTCTTGCATCATTTGCTGAAATCTATGGATGCAGATGTACAAGTCGGGCTTGTGTCCAATGCCCACGGAACACGGGATGAACTGCTGCGTTGGGTGCTACAGTCTTTGGACCAACAGTTCCCGCAGGACGCGGACTATGTCGCGCTTTTTGGTCAGTTCGAACAGTATCTTATTGCATGCTATAGTGCCGGCCGCAGAGTTGTCTTGATCTTCGATGAAGCGCAGAATCTTAGTCCTGCATCGCTCGAAGAGCTGCGCATGCTGACCAATATCAACGCTAACAAGGACGAACTGCTTCAGCTTGTCCTCGTAGGGCAACCAGAATTACGCGCGATCGTCCGACGACCCGAGCTTACCCAATTTGCCCAAAGAGTGGCGGCCAGTTTCCATTTGCCCGCGCTGGATGCAGACATGGTAATCGAATATGTTGATCATCGGCTTAAAGTCGCTGGCGCACGAGAACCGATTTTCACCGCAGGTGCTTGCAATATCATCTGCACCGTGACCAAAGGTGTGCCACGATTGATCAATCAACTTTGTGACCTCTCGCTGCTTTATGCATATACTGACGAGAAGCTTGCAGTCAGCGAAGCGATTGTTGATCAGGTGTTAAAGGACGGTGTGTTTTTTGCCGGTGGCGTGGATCAGGACGACCTCGAAGAGGATGTCTTTCGCTCCCGCAATGTAGTGAAGTAAATGGTACCCCATGGATATTAAGTTCTATTTTTTGATTTTTCTACGACGACTGCCCTACTTCACCATTCTGGTGGCACTCGGCACGGCAGTTGGCCTTTTTGTCGCTTTATCATTGCCGCCGGTCTATGTGGCGCAAGCGTTGCTTGTCGTTGAATCAGAACAGATTCCCGATGAACTGGCGGCCTCAACAGTCCGAACAGACGCATCCGAACAATTGCAAATTATCCAACAAAGGATTTTTGCTCGCAACCGTTTGCTGGAAATGGCCAACCGTTTGGATATCTACCGCGGTGTCGGCGCCCCCGATAGTCCGATGACGCCCGATGAAAGATTGCAGGACCTGCGTGAGCGCGCGAATATTCGCACCTCTGGCGGTTCACGCGCGCGCGGGCAATCGACGGCCACGGTCGTCACTGTCAGTTTCGATGCGCCGACGGCCCGGATGGCTGCGGAAGTGACCAATGAACTTGTTACATTGATCCTACAGGAAAACGTCCAGATGCGGACGACAGTTTCTGGTCAAACCCTTGAATTCTTCAATCAGAAGGTCGAAGAACTTGGGCTGCAATTGGCGCAAGCCAGCTCCGAAATCCAACGTTTTCAAGAGGCAAATCTAGAGTCGCTTCCCGACAGTCTTGACTTCCGCCGCTCTCAACAGGCCGCTGAACAAGAACGCCTACTTGAGCTTGAACGCACCGAGAACCAGCTGCGTGATCGGCGCGACCGCTTAGTCGCATTGTTTGAGCAAACAGGTGAAGTTGGTTTGGTAGATAATAACGCGCGCACGATTGAAGAAGCGCAGTTACAAGAACTGAAGAACCAACTTTCGACTGCGTCGGCTGTTCTGTCAGCGGACAACCCGCGTGTCGCGGTACTGCGGGCTCAGATCGAAGCGCTTGAAGAAACGGTTGCAACACAACGCGCATTGGACGGGCGGCGCGCAGTTGGTTCAGACGGAAATGCGCTCACCCCATTCGAAGTTCAACTCGCCGATCTTGATGGGCAGCTGAGCTTCATTACTGAAGCGAAAATTCTGATTGAAAACAACCTAGACGAATTGGCGGCCTCGATCGCGCAAACACCAGCTAATGCATTAACTCTGGGCCGTCTGGAGCGCAATTTCGCCAACCTCCAGGCGCAATATGATCAGGCCATCGCAAATCAGGCCACCGCCGAAGTCGGCGACACGATCGAGGCCTTGTCCAAGGGGCAACGCATCTCGGTGATTGAGCAGGCAATCGCGCCGTCTGAGCCTATCAAGCCCAACCGCAAGCGCATCGCAGCGATGGGTGTGGCTGCAGGTCTGGCGATGGGTGCTGGTTTCATTATTTTACTGGAGCTCTTGAACACTGCGGTGCGCCGCCCGGCTGACATTGTAAACGGGCTGCAGATAACACCATTGATCACCTTGCCATACATTCGAACCGCGGGCCAGATTTGGCGCCGCCGACTAATCATTATGTTCGGCATTTTGCTGGTGTCGGTCGGCCTTCCGGCGGCACTCTGGTACGTCGACACGAACATTCGACCCTTGCAACCCATCATAGAATCCCTGCTTCAACGCGCAGGCATCACTTAAAGGGGCGATTGAAATGGATAAGATTCAAGCGGCAATCGCAAAGGCCCGTGCCAATCGTGACGCCAACGGCGGGCACGACAAGGCGCGTCGCACCGTGTCACGCGTACTCGACAAAAGTGAACAGGCCCGCAGTTCCGAATTGGTGACGGTCGACCGCGAAACGATCTGGAAATCCTTGCGCACATGCGAACCTGCACCGCGCCAAATGGCGCGGCAACGCGTCGTGACATTTGGCAGTCAGAACCAAGCAAGCCCCGAGGCGATTGCCTTTGGCATGCTACGGACCAAAGTCTTGCATCAAATGCGATTGAACGGCTGGCGGCGGCTTGGAATCACATCGCCGAATGCATCCTGCGGCAAAAGCACCGTTGTCTTGAACCTGGCATTTGCCCTAGCAAGACAGCCCGAGCTACATACGATTGTGGCCGAAATCGACATGCGCAGGCCTTCACTTGCAAAGACCTTGGGCGTGCATGGTGAAACAAGCTTTTCCGATGTGATGACAGGAAAGGCCGAATTTGGTGATATGGGTATATGCCCGCGCCTGAATCTTGCTTTTGGCCTAAATTACACACGGGCTGAAAACCCGGCTGAGCTTTTGCAGAGCGCTGCGATTGTTCCGGCATTGACCCAAATCGAAGACAGGTACACGCCTGATTTGATGATCTATGACCTGCCCCCAATGCTGGACAGCGACGATGCGATGGGTTTTCTGGATCAGGTGGATTGCGTTCTGCTGGTGGCGGCTGCCGGGCAAACATCACTGCGCGAAATCGATGTTTGCGAACAGGATCTATCAGCGCAAACAAACGTCTTGGGCGTGGTGCTGAACAAATGCAGGTATATGGATGATGATGTGAACTAAGCTCTTTTCGGGCGCATCTACGTTCTACTTAATAAAATGGAAGCGATAACGCCCCCCCCTTAGGCCCGCACTGACAGTGGCGCCATATATCCTTACGAATCAAGTCCAGGAACAAAACGCGGCAAAACCGCATTGGTTTGCATGAACAACTCTTGCAAACGTGCCTCTGCATCAGCGTCTGTTTCATCAGGATGAATGGGCGTCGTCAGGCGTACCAATGCCCCGTCAGTCCGGCCAATCGTCAGGCTATCCCATAGCAAATACACCTTTGCGGCCAAATCCCACGCTGTCCGGCGACCATGCTGATCGAACCAGTAATAAACCATCATCCGCGTCTGCCCTTTTTGAATGACTGCACGGTTGATTTCAAAGGGCTCCGCCAACTCAAGCTCTGGCGCGATATTTACCCTTTCAAGCCACGCAATCTCCCACCCGGCACCAGGTAGACAAATCTCGGGCGAATGGATGCCGCCCTTGGTCTGGTCGTAGTACCATGCAACGAACAGTCCAACAGGAACGACAGCATCGGGGTTTGTGAACGGCACAGAATGATAGTCATCAGCACCAAGTGACGCCTCGATCCCGGGATCAAGAACATCAGGAATACCAGCAGTCCATGCGCCCAATCGTGAAGGGAACACTGCAAAGGGTTCACGGTCGACACGACCAACCTCGGCCTGCGGTCGCGCGTCCCACGCCAGCGCAGCGGCACCCAAAAGCACCGCAGACATGATCAATGCCTTGGAAGGCTCTATCAGGCGCAAACGCGCAACCTGTGTGCCCCAGCCGCTTGTGTCCAGATCAAGCGCATTTGCAAGCGAGGACTTGGACCCAGAGAACCGCAACATCGCCCATGCCAGAATGAACAACAAAACAACGCAGATCATAAAGATGATCCAGCCTTCGAAAAAATGGGTAAAACCTTCGAGGTATTCCAAGCCTGCGTAGTTCACGAGCCACCCAGCAAAGGCGATCCGCACTGAGTTCATCATGATTGTGATCGGCACAGCCGCCAGCAAAAGAACTGCCTTATGCCAAACGCTACCTTTGAAAAGGACCGCGAAAATATATGAGAATGACATGATCGGGAACAAATACCGCAGCCCGGAACAGGCTTCTGCAACGTGCAGTTTATAAACACCCAAATCGATTATGTTGCCTTCAAGAAAGACCGGAACGCTGATGATTTGCAGCAGCCAGACGCCCAGCTCTGACGAGACCATTTGCAGGTAAGCAGAAACTTTGTAGTACAGCACTCCCGGCAGAGGCAGCATATAGACGAGGTGCACGACCGGCGGCCAGAAATGTTTCCCTTGCTGCCATCCCCACGAGATCAGCAATATCGCACCAACCCATAAGATCAATGCGTAGGCGACAATATCGTCAATCTGGCTAAGCTTGCCCATGGCGCCAAGCAACATCGCAAAAACTAGCAGCGAAATTCCGACGCCCCTGTCTTTAACGGGCGCTCGGTTGATCGGCACATCTTTGATTTGCCTTAAGAACAACAATAGCGAAAGCACAGGGATCAGCGGGCCATGGCTGTACTCTGGCAATTGCCACGCAACCAAAAGCGCGTTGATACCTTCTTGGAAATAGAAGAACGCTGCTATTGTCGCGAGGACAAACCAGAAAACGCCGGCGTTCAAATAAGCGGTCACGGCATTCGCTGGGCTTTGGATCGGGGTCGCGGTCATAATAAATACTCGTAAAAATGCGAATCTCTCGATCTCTTTTACCACACAAGATCGATTACTGGCCGTATGTTTAGCCGAAAAATACGGCAATCAATAGGCTGCACACGAAAATTTGCTTTTCATCTGCCAAAGCGATGAAAAGCTGGTTCTTCAAAATGTCACCTTTGTTCTGACCGCGAAACATGACATCTAAGATCAATGGTGTTTCACCCTACAGACGCACGAGTATGCTCATTATGACGCACAGTTCCCGACCCAGCTTTGCCGTCTACTCCGGCACCAGATACTTCGGCTGTCTCAATGGTCTGCGTTTTCTTTGCATCACAGCTGTGCTTTGGCATCACGCTCCGATTTGGAACGCGATGGAGAATCCCGCCCGCATTCTGACACGCGGCTTTACCGGAGTTGATTTCTTTTTCGTGCTTAGCGGATACCTGATCACGACACTGCTGGTAAGAGAAGCCGCTACCAACGGGTCCTTTTCTTTAAGAGCGTTCTACTGGCGGCGGCTTTTGCGCATTGTCCCGGTCTACTTCTTCGTGGTCACATCCGTGGCCGTCTATTTTATCGGTGTAAAGGGAGAGGTCGGTTATTTGGCGCAGCTCCCCTATTACTACCTTTTTCTGTCCAATTTTCTAACGTCCCATGTTTCTCTTCTGGCACCAACATGGTCGTTGTCTGTTGAAGAGCAATATTATCTCATTTGGCCGTTGTTATTGATGGTGCTCCCCCAGAGAGCTCTGCTGCCAGCCATCGCTGGTCTGATTCTCGTCAATGTTGCCGCAGTGATCGGCTGGCTTTCCCCCTTGGGGATCACAGCGTTTGAGGCGGGTCCTTTACGATTTGCGATGTTCAATGCGACTTACGCGCCCATCCTGATTGGTTCAGCAGCTGCCATTCTACTGCAAAACGCCCGTAGTTTTGGTGTATTTGCTCTTGTGTTGGGCAGCAGAGTGGCCTGTTTGGGAACATTTTCTGTGGTGATCCTGCTTTTGGCCTCACTTCCAGAGGACCTACGCGGATGGCCAAACTTAGCGCTCCACCTCGCCATGACAGCCGCCCTGATCTCTATTGTAATCCGCGAAGACAATTTCTTGCGCCCTGTACTGTCCTGGCGTCCAATCGCGCGGATCGGTGCAATCAGTTATGGCATTTATCTCTATCATTTGATCGCCCTGCATATCGCCGGCATCGGGCTTGGGATGTTTGGTGTTGTTGAATCAAATTGGCCCATGTTGTTCCTCTACAGTCTGATCTCGATTGTTATGGCCGAAGCAAGTTTCCGCACGCTTGAGAGCTGGTTCTTAAGCTACAAGATGGCAGGTTGGGGCAAATTGACCCGGACATAATGTTGCTTTGGCCAGCCTGAAGGTGAAACTAACTTGGATTCCTAGAAAGATGATCATTGTCACCGTGCGCGCCATATGCGCCCTTTCTCTAGACGAACACTCTCTGGTAAGCGTCCGGAGTAATAACAAAAGATGGTTTCGTGCAGCGTAGATTGAAAGACTTTTTCCAAGCCGACGGCAATCGTGGCAGAGCGCAACGCAGTACCGCGCTTGTCATCTTGGGATTCGGCGGGGGGAACTTTCTGCGGCTGCTGTCGAACCTGATCCTCACGCGGCTGCTGTTTCCCGAGGCATTTGGCCTCATGGCGCTGGTCTTTGTATTTCTGACCGGCTTGCAACTCTTCTCTGATGTTGGGTTCAATCTCTCAATCATTCAAAACAAACGCGGCACAGATCCAGACTTTCTAAATACGGTCTGGTCGCTTCAGATTATTCGTGGAGTCATCTTATGGCTGGGGGCCTGTGCCTTGGCTTATCCTGCGGTCCTGATCTATGACGAACCATTGCTGGGACAGCTTTTGCCTGTTGTTGGTCTGACGGCACTCATCCAGGGCTTTAGCACAACAAAGGTCGCGCTCGCGAACCGGAATTTGCAGGTCGGCGTGCAAGTCATGACGGATCTAGCCAGCCAGTTAGTAACACTTATCATAACTGTGGCGATCGCCTGGGCGACAGGTAGCGTCTGGTCACTGGTGGCAGGCTCTTTGTTTGGCATAACGCTCAAAGTGATCGCCCAACACATTTTGCTAAAGGGGCCAAACAACCGTTGGCATATTGAGCGTGCGGCGGTTTGGGATCTGTTGGGTTTTGGCAAGTATATCTTTCTGGGATCAGTGGCCGGCTTCTTAATCATTCAGAGTGATCGCGCAATTCTCGGTGCTTATATCTCCCTGACAGACTTGGGCATTTTCACCGTTGGATTTACGTTTGCAACTATACCGCTTGACCTGAACCGTGCCCTCGGTCGGCAGGTTATTTTTCCGCTATTCAGCAAGTTTCCAACTTTAGACAACCCTCAGAATCGGCCAAAGGTCCTCAAGGCCCGACGCTTGCTTACCTACGGCATTGTCGCAGTCGGTTCTGCACTCTCGCTTCTATCCGTCCCAATGATCGATTTCCTGTATGATAGCAGGTATCACGATGCTGGAGTCATACTTGCTTTGATGGGTTTCACAGTGACCGCGCAGGTGGCGACATCAAACTACGACAGCGCCTATTTGGCAGCAGGGGACTCGCGCCAACACTTTCAACTCATTTCGATCGAGGCCCTGATACAAGTGACGTTATCAGTGCTGCTCATTTCATCTTTCGGCATACCGGGGGCGGTCTTCGCATTGGGCCTTTCAAAGCTGATGATTTATCCGTTCAAGGTGCGCGTCGCACGTCGATACAATGTCTGGGATCCATCAACAGACATCGCGGCCTTGAGCTTTGGCTGGAGCGTTAGCGCCTTTTCACTCTACCTATGGCAAGACGACGTCACGATTTTCATGGCGGCGGCATTTGGCTAGGACAACATTTCCAGCGCAGCATCTGAAGCCTTGAGGAAACCTTGATCCAAGAGCTTGGATACTGTCGCATCTTGACAGGGCGCAAACTGGTTCAAGTCAAGATCTGGCTCGGAATCCAGCTTTTCAACCCGCAAACGCATTTCACGGTGTGAAATGCGATTTTCATTCAAGAGCTTCCTTTCACGATCCAGAATTCCGCCAGCAAACTTGTAATGTTTCAGAACTGCGGAAAAATCTGTGCATTTCACCCCGGTGGTGACATGCGGATGCGGTTGCGGCGTGACGCCCTTTTGCATGCGAAACAATGGATGTTTGGTAAGGCAGCAATTCTCGCCAAATGCCGCGCGGCGCACTCCGCCGAACAAAACTTCTATGTCGGGCGAACTGATCTCATTCTGATCTAGGTACCAGTGCCAAGGGATGCTGGATCCATGATACGGTTCGGCCGTAATATTTTCCAGACTATACCTATTGAATTGCTTTATTGCCTGCTCAAACCCATCGCCCGGCAACTCAACGAGTGATCCAGATCGTACCATATCAAGCATTTGACCCACGAGCGCCGTATGTCCGCGTGAAGCCATGCGACGTGTGAGTTCGGGCAAGTCAATACGATCTGATTGCGGGTAATCAAAAAGCTCATCTGGATCAATCGCAAGACGCCACCCCCCGCTCAAGAAGCAGGTATTTGCATAGTGGCGCATTCGCCCTTGGTGAATTCGGAAGTTTGCGGAACAGATTGCGACGGTGACGTTAGGAAAGCGCGATGCGATTTCAACCGATGCGTCCGAAGAGCCATTATCGACATAGACAATATGGCTGACACCCAATGCCAGATGGTACCTGATATGATAGTCAAGAAAATAACCGACATCTCGACCAAGCAAAACCAATGCGACTTCATCGTCGGCCAGTTTTGTCAGGGATGGGCCGCAGACATGTTTGAAGCTTTCGCGGACATGCTTCGCTGCAGCGCGGCCCGCCAGCTTAACCTTAAGGCGATCCAAAAAAGTTTGATCTGAACCAAGCACAACTGACCTTAAGACACTTTTCGACGGAACACCCCACTTTATCACACAATACAGCTTAGGAGGTCGAGAGGCGATTGGGGCCTTTGCTGTGTCACGGCGCGTAAACTACAATAAATGCTTAGGTTTCATTGTCACGTCTGCACCCTTTGACGAAACACCCTACCCCAAGGCGAGCAGCGCCCTTAAAGCTGCTGCATTTTTCGACTGGTCGTGCGATTGCATCACGCGCTTTCGCCCAGTCGCGCCCATCCGGGCCAAAGTTGCGGTATCTGCAGACAAAGCCTCAGCGATGGCTTCTCGCAGCGCCAGCACATCGCCGGGCGGTACAATCCAGCCGCATTCTGCATCAACCAATTCCGGGATTCCCGTAATCCGCGTGGTGACCACTGCACGCTCTATTGCCAGGCTCTCCATCAACACGATTGGCAGACCTTCGGCAAAGCTTGGCAAAGCAAACACCCGTGCATCTTGGATAGCGTCCCGAACCTCTCGTCCGGTGCCCCACCCAGACAGCGTGACATGGCCGTCTAAGCCCAGCGCAGAAACTTGCGCCTCGATCGCGCGTCGGTCCTCGCCATCTCCGATCAGGACTAATTCAAGTGTCGGGTGTTCGGTGATCAATGGGGCAATCGCTTCTACCAGCAACCCTTGCGCCTTGGCAGGGCACAGCCGACCAACGCAAACGATACGCTTGTTTGGCGGTGGCGCGGATGGAGCAAACTCTGCGAGGTCAATGCCGCAGCGCACCACATGCACTTTGGCCTCATCTGCCGGGTCCGCCGCGGTCACAATCACGCCGCGGGCGTAGTCTGTAATCGCCGCAACAAAGGCCGCATAGCGGACCTTAATCGCCAGACCATTGCCAACCGTGTCATCAAACTCGTCCGGCCCATGGGCCGTAAAACTATAGCTAGGTCCGCCCATACGCCGTGCCAGTAGTGCCACCGCTGTAGAGTTCGTCGAGAAATGCGCATGCACGTGTGTCACATTTTGTGCTGCAGCTGCCTGCTTGAAGAAAACGGCTTCCAGCAAATACGCAAAGTTTTTCAAGCCAACACTGCCGGGACGGGTGGCCAGGTGCAAAGTCGTCTTGAACGCACGCCCAAACCCAACCGGATGTGTGATCACCTCGCGCATGGCGCGTGCTAGCAGCCCGCCGATCCCTTGCTTCAAAATATAGGTTGTTTTGGCGATCTCGGCTTGGTCACGCGGATCAACCAGTTCTTCGGCCCAGTCGCGAATGGCGAAACGGAAAACCGGGACGCCTGCGGCTTCATGTGCGTTGATTTCCCGCCGGACAAACGTCGTCGAGGTAATCGGGTAGGTATTCATCAAATAGGCAAGACCCATTTCACAGCAATCCACGCAGGTAAGTGCCGTATTCGGTCTTGGCATAGCGTTCAGCAAGTGCGTCAAGCTGCGCTGCATTAATCCAGCCCGCCCCAAACGCGATCTCTTCAGGACAGCCAGTCTGCATTCCCTGTCTGCTTTGCAGCGTGCGCACGAAATTCCCCGCATCCAGCAAACTTGCATGCGTGCCCGTGTCCAGCCAGGCATAGCCACGGCCCATGCGTTCAACGGTCAGCGCATCGTCTGCCAAATAGCTTTCCAGCAAAGTCACAATCTCTAATTCGCCGCGCGCGCTCGGTTGGATATTACGCGCACGGTCCGGCGCGCTGCCATCAAGGAAATACAGCCCTGTCACAGCGTATTGCGATGGCGGCACAGCAGGCTTTTCGACAATTTGTGTCACGCGCCCTGTGTCATCCATCCCCACAACGCCGTAGCGTTCAGGATCGGCAACCCTGTATCCAAAGACTGTGCCGCCAACCTCTTGTTGATCAGCGCTTACCAGCAGTTCGGGCAGGCCATGGCCGAAGAAAATATTGTCTCCCAATACCATCGCAGAAGGCGCACCAGCGAGAAAGTCCTCGGCAATCAGATAGGCCTGCGCAAGCCCGTCAGGGCTTGGCTGAACCAGCCAAGTGATCTGCACGCCCCATTGCGTCCCATCGCCTAACAAATGTTGAAACTGCGCCTGATCCTGCGGTGTTGTGATGATCCCGATTTCACGAATACCGCTCAGCATCAGAACCGACAGCGGATAGTAAATCATAGGCTTGTCGTAAATCGGCATAAGCTGTTTCGACAACCCTTGGGTAATCGGCCAAAGCCGCGATCCGGTGCCACCGGCCAGTATCAAACCTTTGCGCTTGCTCATAAGTTGTTCCTTCTCGCGAGGTGGGCACTGGTCATATCTGGCGCAGCATTTGTGTCAGGTATGCCCTCCAATCGGGACGCGTGATCCCAAAGGTGTCAGACAAACTGGTACAGTCAAGCCTGCTGTTGGCGGGGCGTCTTGCAGCTGTGGGATAATCCGCGGTCGCGATATCAGCCACGGTGACCTCGCGCCCTGCGGCGGCAAAGATCGCACGGGCAAAGTCCGCCCAAGTAACATCAGGAGCGCCACTGAGGTGATAAATCCCCGATACATCCCGCCCGGTCACCATAGCTCTAATCACAGTGAAACAGGCCTGCGCGATTGCAGTTGCGGGGGTTGGCCCACCGGTTTGGTCAGCAACAACCGAAAGCGTGTCGCGCGTTTCTGAAAGACGCAACATCGTCGTGACAAAGTTTTGACCTGTATCATCAAAGACCCAAGCTGTTCTGAGAATAACAACCGCACCGCCAACTTCAGAGATCAATTGCTCACCTGCGCGTTTCGTGCGTCCGTAAGCGCTCAGCGGTTGGGTCGGTGCATCTGGAAGCCAGGCTTCACCTTCCGACCCATCAAAAACATAGTCGGTAGACAGATGTACGAATGGTAAGCCCTTTGCGGCGCAGGCCTCGGCCATTGCCGCTGGGGCCGCTGCATTGACGACATAGGCCGCATCTTCTTGGCTTTCAGCCGCATCAACGGCTGTCCATGCCGCTGCGTTAATCACGGCATCCGCATCACAGGCTGCAATCGCTGCGGCACAAGCCTTAGAATCGCTCAAATCGGCATCGTCTCGGCCCAGAGCAATAACCTGCACCCCTTGTGCCGAACCAACAGCTATCAGCGCGCGTGCAACCTGCCCTGTCTTTCCAAAGACGAGAACCTTCATGCTGTGCCCAATCGGGTACCTACACCATCACGGTCGAGCAAAGGCTGCCACCAGTCAGCGTTGTTAAGATACCAATCAACCGTTCTCGCCAAACCCTCTTCAAGCGTGACCGAGGGCCGCCACCCCAACTCGGTCCGGATGCGTGTGGGGTCAATTGCATAGCGCAAATCGTGGCCGGGACGGTCTGTCACATATGTGATCAAATCGGCATAAGGCGCCTCTGCTGGCCGCTGTTGATCAAGCAAGGCGCAAATCATGGTAACAATATCGATATTGCGCGCCTCGTTTTCGCCCCCGATGTTATAGCTGCGACCCACGGTCCCGCGCGCTAGCACCGTTAACAAAGCATCCGCATGATCTTCGACATAGAGCCAGTCACGCACGTTCTGCCCGGCACCATACACTGGGATTGGTTTGCCATTCAGCGCATTCAGGATCACGACAGGGATAAGTTTTTCTGGAAAATGAAAAGGGCCATAGTTGTTAGAGCAGTTCGTCAGAACCACGGGCAGGCCATAGGTTTCTGCCCAAGCACGCACCAAGTGATCGCTTGCCGCCTTTGAGGCCGAATAAGGGCTGCGAGGATCATAGGGGGTCTCTTCGGTGAACTGCCCCTCTGCCCCCAATGATCCATAAACTTCGTCAGTGGAGATATGATGAAAGCGGAAACTGTCTGGTTTGCCGGAGGCTTCCCAGTAGCGGCGCGCGGCCTCGAGAAGCGTATAGGTGCCCGTCACATTGGTGTTAATGAACGCACCGGGCCCATCAATCGACCGATCCACATGAGATTCAGCGGCAAGATGCATGATCGCATCAGGTGCATGCTCGGTAAGAATACGCGCGACGGCGTCCGCATCACAGATGTCGGCATGTTCAAATGCATAAAGCGGACTGTCAGCGACTGAGGCGACATTGGCCAAACAGGCGGCATAGGTCAGGGCGTCAAGGTTCACAACCTGATGCCCCTTGACCACTGCTTGGCGCACGACAGCAGACCCAATAAAGCCCGCCCCTCCTGTAACCAGAATTTTCATGTGACAGACTCAAAATGGAATGGGGACTGCAAATCAGCAAATGAAGCTGCGGCGGCGTCCTTATCTGACAAGACTGCATCCTTTGAATCAATCCCCCAATCAATTGCCAGATCAGGATCATCAAATCGCACAGCACCCTCCGTTTGAGGGGCATAGGTCGCTGAGCATTTATATGCGACCTGACAGTCCGGAACGCGCGTCACAAACCCATGCAAGAATCCCGCCGGAATAAAGAGTTGATTGCCAGCATCTGCAGACAGCGTCACACCGACCCAACGGCCATAGCTGGGCGATCCGTTGCGAATATCGACCGCGACGTCCAAGATTTCGCCTTGCAAAACGCGCACCAATTTCGCTTGTGCCGCAGGGGGGGCCTGAAAATGCAGTCCGCGCACAGTCCCCGCATCAGCACTGTAAGATTGATTATCTTGGCAAAACACCGTGGTAACTCCAAAGCCCGCCAGCACATCTGAATTATAGGTTTCGGTGAAATGACCTCGGGCGTCCGAAAAACGGCGCGGCGTCACTTCGACGACACCCTCTAAACCAGTTTCTTTGAACATCCCAAACCTCTAACTACAAGCACTACACTGTATTCTATTAGGTCAAGCATCAGCCGAAATCTATCCCTACGTGACTGTATGCGTGCCAGATCTAACGCAGATTTCGGGCGGTCGTTCGCCTTGAGGTGATAAGCGCCTGCCGTTGTGTCTTAGCCTGCGGCACCGCCTCGCGTCGAAGTCGCGGTGACCTGTCAGCTTCTTGTCTGGTTCGCTTCATGACTTCGAGGCCGCCAAGAACGCTGCCAGCAAGCGTCCATGTCAACGGTGTTAAGCTTGAGTTCGGTATCAGATCAACAAGGTTGGCTGCCAGAACAAGAGTTAGCCCACTGGTCACCAAATTGACCGCTCCCCGTCTTCGGACCAGCATAAAGGTTGGCCAAGTCAAAAGCCCGAAAGTGGCCAAATAGCCAACCCACCCAGAAACGCCGAATGCAATGACCCATGTTCCATCCGTTATGCTAAGGTCCCTGCCACTAAACTGATCGAAGATACGCGACCGACCCCAGCCACCCCAGCCAAACAAAGGTTTAACATTTGCCCGCGCCAGCAGGGTTTCTTCATTTTCCAAGCGTGTGTTGAGGGACGCCGCGCGATCAGCGCTTATCGAAGACGCCAGGTCTTGCACTGCGCCAATGGGGAGCACATTCGCTTGTCGCAGCGTCGGGTATAGTAGCACCATTCCCGCGATAGCGGCGGCCACGAGTATCTGTGTGCGGGCCTTGAAGAACAAAACGACTGGCAAAAGGACAAGCGCGATCAAGAATGCGCCTAACGTTTTGGATAGGAACAATATGACAAAGAGCCATCCGCACCACAAAAGATAAGGGGCCTTTCTGACCTTCCCACTACTTGAGCGACGACCAGCAACCGGGGTCACTTCGGGTTTCGCTTCTTTGCCAAATCGCCAAAGAATGCCAGCAGCAAAAACCCCCATTACAATGAAAACCCCAACACGCAGCCCATGTTCGAGAAAGACCATCGGACGGAAGCCACCATTTCGGATGTGTTGGGCAAATGAATGAGCGTGGAAACCATAAATCCAACGGTTTAATTGCGGGCTGAACCGGACTTCAACCAAGATCAGAAGGGAATAAACAAGTCCCCCAACGACCAAAGCGCGCAAGAGAGCCAATTGGGCTTCTTGGCTTGCAAGATAACGGCGTGCCACCAAAAACGGCAACAACATCACAGCCGCATTCAAGATCATTGAAAATACGTCATATTGCCCAAGTCCAGGGATGAACCGCGGTCCTGCGATAACTGGTTCTTGGTTGGTCTGGAAAATTGCAATGGGGATCACGAAAAGGATAACCACACAGAGCGTGGCAATCACGCTGCGTTGGCGATCGGGGCCATCATTCTTGGTTGGCGCGCGCGCCTGACCGCGGCGGCGTGGCACAGCGGTCGCATCGGGTAGAATCAAACACATAATCGCAGCCGTTAGGCTGGGGATCAGTACTTTGTTCAGTTCTGGCAACAACGGCAGATCAATACCCGTTTGCACGGGCAAAAACAGATACCCTCCCAGAATGGACCAAATCAACGCTTCATGCCGTGGCAAGCGCTTGAACAAGACCAAGACAACTAATGGAAAGCTGTAAAGAACAAATTGGGCAAATAGGTTAGGCATAACCCTTCCTCTTTGGCTGAGTTGCCGCAATGCGTCAAATCATGAGTGATGTACAAGCCACCCTAGGGCGCTATTGTCCCAGCTAGGGTGTTGAATAGGCGCACAACATCACCCATAGCCTAGGCCAGTGCGCGTAAATGTTTTATTGGTTTTTTTATGAACAAGCCTGAAGTCTGTGTCATCATTGTAAACTACGGCACTGCTGATCTAACGATCGCTGCCGTTAATTCTGTTCTGACACAGGCCAGCAATGCGCGTGCGGTGCATATCCATGTGGTGGACAATGCCTCTCCGGGCGATGATGCGGCCATACTTAGGGCGGCGCATGCAGGATCTGCTTGGTCAGACCACGTCACGCTGCACCTTGAAGAGGTGAACTATGGGTTCGGCGGCGGCAACAACGTCGTTTTGCAACGCTATGCGAAAAATGGGGTGTTGCCGGACAAGGTTTTCCTGCTGAACCCAGATGCAGCGTTAGAGAACAACGCGATCGAGATCCTCGCTTCGTTTCTTGATGACACACTCGACGCGGGCTTTGCAGGCGCGGGTATATCCAAGCCAGATGGCACGGCAGTGACGGCTGCTTTCAGATTTCCAAACGCCATCGCCGAATTTTCGCAAAACCTAGGCTTGGGGCCCATCGCATCATTGCTCAAGCGGTGGCAGGTTCCGCTGCCCCCGTCACATCCACATGGCAAGGTGGACTGGGTAGCGGGTGCTGCCGTCATGGCGCGCAGTAAAGCCCTGCAAGATGTGGAATTCTTTGATCCGGCCTTCTTTCTTTATTACGAAGAAGTTGACCTCATGCGGCAGGCTTCGTTGAAAGGCTGGGAGACGTGGTATGTGCCCACAGCCAAGGTCATTCACGCAGAAGGTGCCGCAACAGGGGTAAAAAGCGGCGAGGAAGAGCGACGCCGCAAACCCGCCTATTGGTATCACTCCTGGCAATACTATTACTGCAAGAACCATGGCAGAGTGGGCGGAACGATCGCCGGTATCGGGTACCTTGCCGGCATGGTCGGGCAGAACACCCTCGCACTCATGCGCGGGCGCCGGACGCAGACACCACTGAATGGGATCGGGGATTTTTGGCGTCTCGCGATGAAACCAATTCTGGGAGCCACAAAAGAGCCGGCTGTTGGCGTGCAGGCTGATCCCTTGCATGGCAAATCCAACACCAATCCAAATGACATTTCGTTCTGGGCGCTCGTAAAAGAAGACTTCGAAACCCACGAGAGTGATATTCTCTCTCAAGGGTTCTGGGCATTGTTCTGGCACCGATTTGGGAACTGGCGCATGGGAATCCGCCCCAGACTTCTGCGCGCGCCACTCAGCCTGCTCTATAAGCTGATGTATAAGTGCTGTCAGTGGTTCGGCGGCATCATGCTCCCCTACTCAACCCCGGTGGGTAGACGCGTCAAGCTGGAGCATTTTGGCGGCATGATCCTTGTCGCCAATGAGATTGGGGATGATGTGGTTATCCGGCAAAACACGACATTCGGCATTGCCCGCTTGGATGATTTAACCGGACGCCCTGTCATTAAGAATAACGTCGATATCGGCGCTGGTGCTGTTGTCATTGGACGGATCAAGATTGGCGAAGGTGCGATGATCGGCGCCAATGCTGTCGTCACCAAAGATGTCCCCGCCGGATCAACCGTCGGAGGCGTGCCAGCACGTGTTCTGAAAATCCGCGATGACTAGCATCGCCGCTGTCATTATTGGCCGCAATGAAGGCGCACGACTAGAGGCCTGTCTGGCGTCGCTCGGACAAGACTTTGAACGGGTCATTTATGTCGATAGTGGCTCTACCGACGGATCTGTTGATTTGGCAAAAAACGCAGGGGCCCATGTCGTGGCCCTTGATACCACTATCCCCTTCACTGCCGCCCGCGCGCGCAATGCCGGCATTGAAGCGCTTAAGTCAGACGCCACGCCAAACTTGGTGCAATTTCTGGACGGCGATTGCACCTTGGTTGAAACTTGGGTGCGTGAGGCCATAACCTTTCTTGCAAAGCACCCCAAAGTCGCTGTGGTATGTGGCAGGCGGCGCGAAAGGTTCCCGGAGAATTCGGTCTATAATCGCCTTTGTGACGCCGAATGGAATACACGCATTGGCGAAGCAACAGCCTGCGGCGGCGATGCACTTGTCCGTTGGGACGCGTTAGAGGCGGTCGGCGGTTATAACACTAACCTCATCGCTGGCGAAGAGCCCGAGATGTGTCTGCGAATGCGCCGTGCGGGTTGGACCATTTGGCGACTGGACGCCGAGATGACGCTGCACGACGCCGCGATGACAAGATTTGGTCAGTTCTGGAAGCGCGCCAAACGCGGCGGCTATGCCTATGCACAGGCAGCAGCCATGTACGGCAATGGTCCGGAGCGGCACGGGGTCACTGGAACGCGCAGGGCCTTGTTTTGGGGGTTGGCGTTGCCGCTGGTCACTCTGCTGGGCGCACTGATCTTTGGTGCATGGGTCTTTGGATTGCTTCTTATCTACCCGATACAGATTTGCCGCATGGCGCTGCGCGCAGGCGGGGGCCGGTTTGGGTGGGAACAAGCGGTATTGCTGACCGTCGGCAAGTTCGCCGAAGCCAGCGGCGTGCTGACCTATCACTGGCGGCGCCTGCGGGGCCACCAAGCCGACCTTATCGAATACAAGTAATGATCTTGGCCGGCTGAAACTGCGGGCTTAGTCGCGGCCACGACGCCAGATGAATGTATCGCCGTTCATCGTGCGCTTGGCGCGAATATTGCTGACAATGTAGATCAACACAAAAACAGTCGATGAAAATGGCGTTCGAAATAGCCCCAGGATGTTGCGCCATGTCTTGTTGCGTTCGCTGTCATTGGCCATCAGCTCGGGATATTGCTCTGCCAATTCCAAATTGCCTTCGCTCCAGCGGTGGCGGACATGCACCAGATTTCCAAAGCCCTCTGGCAAGGGCCAGTCATAGGTGGCTTTCGTCTTGCGCCGTTCGTTTGATTTGAACTGCAATCGCACAAAGCGGTCATCCGAATAGATCGGGGGGAACGCACCCCAGCGCGCTCTGCCTTGTGCATTCATCGCGTAGAGGCCAATGCCGGGCACCCCGTCGCGTACGAATGGCAATTGGGTCCAGACCTTTGCATAGGCACGACTAATGATGCTTTGCGGGCGCGGAATATGGATCGTGCCGCTGGCATAAAGCGGTGCATCCGCTGCCAGAATGTCAGCAAGTTCGTGCAACATTCTTGGGCCAATGATCACATCCGCATCCAAGTACACCCGGCAGGGATGGGTGGCGAGCGCATCCGCTTGATTGAGCGCATTCATCTTGTTGCCCTGCGCGATATCAAGCACCACAAGATCGTAACCGATGGCCGCAAATGCATCCTGCTGGACCTGCGCTAATGCGACGGTGCGATCCTCACACCCATTTGCTGCAACAATAACCTGAATACCATGGTCCGGCTTCAAATCCTGCTGCGCAGCAATCGCATCAAGGCAAGCCACGATGTAATTTTCTTCATTATAGCTCGGGATAATGACAGTCAGCAAAACAAAACCCATAAAACAATTGCCAGCCGCGTATGCAGTTTTGCAGCAAATGATGCAACAATTGTTAACCAACTCTGCAGCGTTTCGTCGGCAAGTTTCTAAGCAAATTGCGTCAGTTTTCCACCAGCTCAGCAGGTCGCTAGCCAGTCACAGCGCCAAACTTCAATGTTGACGCGCGCAAAGAAATTGTTTCGAGTGTTAAAAATAATCCGCAAAGTAAGGGCGAAAATCTGCCATGTCAGAAACCAAGATAAAGAACATGGAAGAGTTCTCAGCCATCAGTGGCATCTCTCGCCCTACGGTATCCAAGTATTTCAATGATCCAGAAAGCGTACGCCTGTCGACCCGTGAAAAGATCGAAGCGGCAATCGAAAAATATGACTATCGCCCGAACATCTTTGCGATGAACCAAAACCGCAAGATGACCAAGAATGTTGGCATTGTGGTCCCCTTGCTAACGGATCCCTATTTCGCCGAGATCGCCAGAAACCTTGAGCAAAGATGCATCGACGCTGGATACCGGCCTACACTGTTTAGCGCGCACGGTGATGCCGACCTAGAAGTCGAGGTTCTGGAAAACCTGCGATCAATGAAACCTGCGGGCGTTCTGTTGGCACCGCTGGGCCGGGCATCACAGCGCGGCGCTTTGCAGAAATTCTGCGACGATGTGCCGACGCTGATCTTTGACAGTAGTGTTGATGAAATGGGAATCGCTTTTGTCGGGTCCGATAACTTTCAATTCACGTCCCACATCACTGACTACCTGTGCCGTACCGGTGAGCCACCATGCTTTTTTGAGATGAAGACCCCTGCAAACCCCAATGCGCATCGTCGCCGGCAAAGTTATCTGAATGCTATGGAGGCCTTTGGCCATGAACCGCAGGTGATCTCTGTCCAAGGTGAAGGTTGGGGTTTTGAAGAAATCGGTCGCGTGGGAGGACATGAGGCTCTATCGAATAAACAGTTTTCCACCAATACGATCCTTTGCAGCAACGACCGTTTGGCAATCGGACTTTTGACGGCCTGCTACGAGCAGGGAGTTAAAGTGGGCCGCGGGCCTGATTGTGCGATTCGCGTCGCCGGACAGGATGGTCACCCCCATTCTCGCTACACTTGCCCACCGCTGACTACGATCTCGCACGACTATGATGCGGTTTCCAAGCATGCAGCAGAGGCTTTGTTTGATGCCATCGACGGACACGTAGAGCCTTGGAAAAG